>Ga0209045_1000004_pt1 | contig 301866 bp, 276 predicted proteins | sample SaaInlLV_10m_DNA_4_FD_184664 | JGI IMG/M metagenome (GOLD analysis project Ga0209045, IMG submission 184664) | Marine microbial communities from expanding oxygen minimum zones in the Saanich Inlet - Saanich Inlet SI072_LV_200m_DNA (SPAdes) (version 2) | ecosystem: Environmental > Aquatic >...
CCATCTTACTGGGGATGGGCATCATGGAGACGTGCGCGAAAATTTTATGATTTTGATATGAAAAACTATCCAACATTTAAAAAAGAAAACATTATAAAAGACATCTATGCAGAGGAGGGTTATCAAGAATCCTTTCTTGCAACAGTCGACTGGATCTATTTAAATCATGAAAAAGTTGCGGATTATCAATGGCTCTATACCATGCTAACACAAAATGGATTATGCATAACTCCTTATAAAAATCTAACAACTAATATTGGTGCAGGAATGGACGCAACACATCCAGCACCAAAAGAAAATAATAAAATGTGTTACCATCCAACAGAAATTATGGATACAAAAAAAATAGTTCATCCAATATTCATGGTCCCAAGCCGAAAAAACGACGCGTGGATCATGCGAGAAATTTTTGGAACAAAAACAAGATTCCCTATTACCGCAAAAATAAAGAGACTATTGCTTAGAAAAAAACATCGGTTTGCACAAAAGCATACTAAACTAAAAAAGCTATATCGCAAAATAAGAAATTTCATAATAAAATGAAAATAATCGCTTTGGTCCCAATAAAAAATGAAGCCTGGATTTTACCTACATTTTTTTCATCGATCAAACAAATTGCAGATACAATAATAATTCTTGATGACAAGTCCACAGACAACAGCGTTGAAATTGCAAAAAACAATAACGCCGTTGTTATTCCATTTGAACAAAAAGACACGCAACAATCAATGTCATTACGCAGACAACTGTTACTCGAAGAAGGACGGAAAAGAAAAGGAACCCATTTTATTTGGCTTGATGCCGACGAAGCATTCACAAAACCATTTATAGATTATGCAAAAAACATAATGCAACAAATGAAACCGAGACAAAAACTTTCTATGCAATGGCTAGCTCTTTGGAAAAGTCCATTTTTTTACAAAGATGACAATACCGTCTGGAGCAACAATTACAAAGATTTTGTTGCATGCGATTCTTTAAATTACACATTCCATAATCAATTTTTGTCTGAAGCTCGAACTCCCGGCCCAAACACCCCAGAACATACAATTAAAATAAAACCTGAACACGGAGCTGTTTTACATTTTCAATTTGTTCCATGGAATAAATTCCAAATAAAACAAGCATGGTACCGATGCCTCGAGTTAATAGAATCCCCTCATAATGCGTTTAATATAAATCAAAGATATAAAATTGGCTTAGACAATCAAGAAACACACTTAACACCTGTCCCAAAAGAATGGATTAAAAACATCGTAATACCTAAAAACACCTACGAACTTGCACCATCATGGCATCTATGCGAAATTATAAAATTTTTCGATCAATACCATATTAAATTTTTTGAACCTCTTCAAATTTGGCATATTCCAGAACTGTACGATGAGTTTATAAAACGAGTTGGCCGAAAACCAAAACCTATTTTAAAACATCCAATTCCGGTTCGAATTAAACGCAAAATATGCTCCTATATTCCACAGAATATCAAAAATAAAATCAAACAATATTATGAGTAAAATAAAAATAGTTTTTATTAAATTTGGGGGACTTTCTGCGGGAGGAACAGAACGCTGGTTACAAATGATGGCCGCAAATCTTCCCAAAGATACCTTTGAAATTGATTATTATTATTGTGATACAGCACCATACGTTGGTTCAGACTATAAACATGCAGGTATCAATAAAGATCGTTTAACATACATGGAATTTAATAACGTAAACCTCATTAAATTCCATGTTGGCAAAAAAGACATTTCTACTAAAACACACGATTGGATTGATACAGATTTTTGGAAAAAATTCGACGAGACAAAATATGATATCGTTCAAGCAGCAAAAGCTGGACCCGCTGAATACCCATATCATAAAATAAATCTTCCAATTGTAGAATTTATTGCACTCGATTCTTGCGTAGATTTTTCACCAAACATTGCACGAAGCATTCATATTTCAAAGTGGCAACAACTGCGTTGGAAATCAAAAGGTGGAAATTTAAAAAAAAGCACACTTATCCCTGTACCAGCACAACTTCCAGTAACAAATGAAAACTTTAGAAAAGAATATAATATCCCAGAAAAAGCTCTTGTTGCTGGTTTCCACCAACGCGCTGATAACAACATTTTCAGTCCAATTCCACTTGAAGCTTTTTCTCGTATAAAAAACCCTCAGTTTTACTTTGCATTATTATGTGGAAGCTCAAAATATAAAGCCCTAGCAGAAAAATTACGAATTAAAAACATTCGTTTTATAAAACCCAAAAGTGACGAACTTACTATTTCTAAATTCTTAAATACGCTCGATATCTTTGCACATGGCAGAAAAGATGGCGAAACATTTGGAACCGTTTTTGCAGAAGCAATGATGCACAAAAAGCCATGCCTTTCTCACTGGAGCCCAATCGCGAATGCACACAAAGAAACAATGGGGCCTGCGGGACTTTTTGCAAAAGATTTGGATGATTACACAGAAAAATTACATTCACTTTTTACTAACCACGAACTCAGAAAGAAACTTGCACTAAGCGCAAAACCATTTGCAGAAAAACATTATTCGCTACAAGCTGCAGTTAAAAATCTTGCAAAGATCTATCATGATGTATACAAAAAACATAAGTCCTATAAAAAATCAAAATTTAAATATGCAATACACGCATATAACAACATCGACATACTAGTACGCAAATATGGCGTTGCGAGAAAAATAAAAAAAGTTATTACAAATCCCAAATTAATCATCAAAAAAGCATGCTATCTTTTTACCAAGGACGATATATGAAAAAAGTGTTCTTATATTTTTTATTAATCACGTTCGGAATTGCATCATCATTGTTCATCGGAACAAAGCATCTTCAACGAGGAACATTTGGTGATAGTGGATTCGGGTTTGGATGTGAATCGATAGGATTTTGGGAATTATCAAAAAATATAAAGAATAAAGGCGAGTATACAAACCATCCATTTATAACAACAACACCCCTTGGCGATGAAAGTTCATATGTCTTTGATATTGGACGCCTTCCTGCATATCCTTCATATTTGGCAGCTGCGCGATCAATATGGGATCATGTGAACGTTGCGTATTTACTTCAAATATTGCTCTATATTCTTGCCTGCATGTATGCATTACTTCTTGCACCACTACTCTATAAAAACTGGAATATGTTTGCTTTTCTTTTGTATGCCGTCACGGTTGTATTCAGCCCGCTTTTATTGTTTTACACATATGGCGTTAATTGCGAAATATTGGCTGCGGCAAGTATTTTAGGATTTATCTATCACCTCATAAAGATGCAGTCATCTATCACAAGTAACAACACTGTCAAACTACTATTTCACATACCACTTATTTTTTTATACGGTGCTACCAGTTTTCTAACAAAATCTAATTTAATTGTATTCACGTTTCCGCTACTGTTTCTTTTTATGTTTTTGAATACAAACGGTTCCTGCAAAAAAATAATTATTAATGCGAGTTTGCTATTTTCACTTATTGCAGCGCTCTTTGTATGGGGAATTGTAATTTACAAAAACACAGGTCTTAAAACAATTTCAGGACTTCCTGGAATTAATATTTATACAAATTATTTATATTTTTCTGAAAAACCCGAATGTCAAAAGTACAAATGGACTAAAGAATTACGACAAAATTTTATAGATAAAGAAATAAAAAAAGGCGAAACTAATTTACCAAGACTTACAAAAACGGCCGATGCACAATACAAGAAACAAGTTATTGCATATTTTATAGCCAATCCTGGCAAAGCGTTTTGTACTGGAATTTATACCACAACTCAACTGTTCACACGGGGTTATTTTCCACCGTCAGATATACTACTTCCATTGATGTTTAATATGAAAAGAACAGAAAGTCACTTTCTAGAAGCATACCAGATGAAAAAACATGGTTTACTCGTATTTATGGTGTGGAAAAGCATCCGCATTATATGGAGAATATATAACTGGCTACTGTTATTATCGTTTTTTTTATTTCCGCTTTTGTTTATTCGTAAAAAGCGATTTTTAAAATATATTACACTGCTTTCCATTTGGACCGGCTGCTTTATTTATATTATGAGCACTGGATTCATCATAGGCCAAAACGGCGACCGACACTTGATTACTATTTACGCACTTGTAAATATGTTTTTATTTATTTCCGGAATCGAAATTTTTAAAAAATTAAAGATTAATAGTTTCATCAACTAAAGATATTGGCCGTTGTTTTACTTCCTGAAACATAATGCCAATGTACACACCTATAATTCCCAAGAAAAAAATTATACCCGACGCAACAGAAAGCATAGTAATAATAAGCAACAACCAGCCAATTGTTGTAATAAGTTTCCCCAGAAAATACAATGCGAACACTGTGACAATACCCAAAACACATCCAGTCATTAAAAACATTGATAAAAATATCATCCAATACATGGGTAAAATAGAAAAGCAAATAATACTGTCTAGTGCAAAAATAATTCGCGAAAAATAATTGTAGTTAGAAAAACCACCAGCACGGCCTTGGCGAACAAACTTAATTGTTTTCTTTGAGAACCCCGGCCAATAAATAAGCCCGCGAACAAAACGCTTCCGTTCCGGAAAACTTTTAAAAACATCGACAACTTTTCTTCTCAGTAAACAAAAATCTCCAACATCGGGCATGTCGACGCCGGTTACTTTTTTAAAGACATAATAAAAAAACTTAGAAACAATTTTCTTAACAACCGTTTCTCCTCGTCGCCCAACGCGTTGGCCAACAACGATGTCAAAACCTTTTACATACTCTTTTTCAAATTCAAGTAACATTTCTGGCGGATCTTGCAAATCTGCATCGAGCATAAAAACAGCCGCCCCTTTTGCAAAATTAATACCTGTCGATGTTGCAGCCTCGTGCCCAAAGTTTCTTGTCAAAGAAACAACTTTTACGCGTATATCTTTTTGTGCAAGTTCTCTTAATTTTTCAAGAGATCGGTCGCGACTTCCATCGTTAACCATAATGATTTCGAAATCGTTAAAATGCTGCAACTTCTCGGCAATATCGCACAGGGCATTGTACAAGTTTTCAATATTTGCTTCTTCATTAAAAATAGGAACAACTATAGATAACAAATTATTAACAGCGTCTGACATATTATTTTTTACAACATGAATGTCCATACTTATTACTACTCACTTTTCTTGTAGATACCGTAAAGATTTAACCCAATTGGAAATCGAACGCCCTTAGATATCAGCCACAACTCACATTGCATAATTTTATAAATTCGAATGCCTTTTTTATTATATCAACGAAAATGTTTTTTTGTTATCCCTGCTTTATAATCATTGTAATCCATACACTACCTAAAAAACTTCTCGATTTTATTATCTTGTTATCATATTATTGGAATAGAGTAAAAAAGTAAAAAAAGAAACGTGGCATATGAAAAAAATCACATAATTTTATACGGTTTCTATGAAGTTAAAATCAAATAACAAACAAGGAGTTTTATGCAAAAAAACATAAAAAAAATTATAAAAAAAACATTTCCATATATAATTTTCAAAAAACTTAAAAATAAAAACATACTATATAAGTGGGAAAAAGAAGGAAAACCTTATCCTCCTCCACATTTAGTAAAACAAATTCTTGTAAAAGATTTTGCAAAAAAATTCTCGATAGAAACTCTTGTTGAAACAGGAACCTACCATGGCGACATGGTTTGGGCAACAATAGATACTTTTAAAGAAATTATCTCCGTAGAATTAGACAAACAACTTTTTTTAGAAAATCAAAAGAAATTTTCCCAATACAGTCACGTTTCAATAATACATGGTGATAGTGAAAAAATTATTAAAAAAATTCTTTCTCGCATTACATCTTCATCTATTTTCTGGCTAGACGGACATACATCACCAGGATTTAATCCCCCCGAAGGCTCAAATCCTTGCCCAATAAAAGAAGAACTCCATACAATTTTTTCGCACCATATAAAAGACCACATCATTTTAATAGATGATGCACATGATTTTAACGGAACTTATGGCTACCCAACCATACTAGAACTAAAAAATATAACAAAAAAGAACAACCCTAAAAGTACCTTCCTAGTAAGAAACAATATAATTATAATTTCCAAATGAAAAAAATCACAATTCTCACTCGCCCTGTCGGCATACAATTATTAATTCATAAAACAAAAAATATACTCTTTTTTTTAAAATCAAAATTAAGTGGCAAACAATTTGTATTTCCAAGATCAGATGGCCACCCAGCCGTTACCAAAGGTCTTCTTGCCGGGCTAAAATCACTTAAAGTAAATTTCAATTACAATCCATTATTTGCAAGAAATATCGGCAATACTGTTGTGGTTTTATCTGGTATAGATGCGTTACATCAAATAATTAAATTAAAGAGAAACTGTAAAATCAAAACGCTTATCGCTGGACCAAATGTTATTGTACACGCATACGATTTTAATAATCTCATGTCTTCTCCAGAAATTAATCTCGTTCTTGTTCCCTCGGAAAATGTTGCCGATATTTATTGTGCAGAAAATCCAAAACTAAAAAATCGAATTGCACCATGGTTTGCCGGGGTTAATGAAAATAATTGGAAGCCTGATGAAACTCCCGTTCAAACCATTCGAGACAATTTCCTTCGCAACGCGCAGGAAATCCCTCATGGCGAACGGGATAAAGAAACAATCCCAACTTCAAAAGAAAATAATATTTTAATTTATAAAAAAAGCTCATCTGAAAAATTATATGAATCAGTTATCGATACGGTAAAAAGGTACGGCTGGAACCCTATTACAATTTCATATCACACCTATACAAAAAAAGAATTTAAACAAAAACTTGAACAATGCTCTTTTGCTATTTTCTTAAGCAAATCAGAAAGCCAGGGAATCGCTCTTGCTGAAAGTTGGGCTATGGATGTACCAACACTCGTATGGAATCCACAAGACGTTCTGTTTACAAAAAATAATCACACTTATAAAAATAATGCTTGTCCTTATTTAACAAATGAAACAGGTATAACATGGAAAAACATTTCTGAATTAGAAAAAATATTAAAAAATATACAAACTGATAAGTATGCATTTAAACCAAGATTATGGGTACTCAAACATATGACCGATGTTATTTCTGCACAAACATTGTTGAATTTGATATGAATCTTTTAAAAAAATGTGCTCGCAAAATAAAAACTAAGTTATTATATATAAAACAAAGAATAATACTTTTGTGCCTATCGCTCATAAAAAAAACAATAATAATAAAAACACAAAACAAAATTCTTGAGTCAAAAAAAGATGCTCCATTTGTTCATAGAAGTAAAAATTTAGTAATTAATATTGAATACCCGGGACTTGGCGACCATCTTTTTTACAGCCACTTACCGCGTATTGCAAAAGAAACAAAAAAGTATGATCATGTGTATGTTTCACAAAAATCAAACTTTAGAAATCCCGACACAAAAAAACTTATTTGGGATATGCATCCTTGCGTAGATGGTGTCTCTAATGAAAAACCAAAAACAATCTCACACTTTACAAAACTTTCACACAATATGAATTTACTAGATAAAATTATGCTCGACTTTGAACTTGATGACGGAAAGCGATTTCACGAACCTGAGATACATATAAAACCAAAAGTTATTCCGTTCTTAAAAGACAAAATAGTATACGATCCAAATTACATTTCGCTTGTTGGAAAATTACGATCAAAATCAATCCAAAAGTTTTTAGATACAGAAAAAATACAGATTGATTATCAAATGTCACCACGCAATAATACTATTCCTATTTTTAATTTTAAAAACTTTCTAAAAACAGAATCTCTCGTAGATTTTTGTAGCGTAATTGTTTCTTGTAAAAAACTCATTTGCATGACAACGGGAACAGCAACACTTGCCGCAGCTCTAGGGAAACCTGCAATCGTATTGTACAGTGATGATGTAAACACCATGTTTCACCATTCAAAACTTCACACATATATACACATAAAATAATAAAACTCTCTGGACAAAAATTAAATAAAATTTGATACTCCTTTTTGCAGCAAAGTCTTTGTTTGCATTAAAAAACGGAGAAGAAAATGATTATTTCTAAAACACCATTTCGTCTTCCACTAGGAGGTGGAGGAACGGATCTTCCTGCATATTACTCACAATTTGGCGGTTCATTAATCACCGCTGCAATTAACAAATACATGTACATAAATATTAACCAGCCAGCAATTTTCGACAAAATAAAAATTGCATACAATAAAGTTGAACTGGTAGAACCAGAAAAAATTGAGTTAATTAAACACGAAATAGTAAGAGAAACGTTAAAGTATTTTAATATTCGAAAACCATTAGAAATTCATTCTATGGCAGACTTGCCAGCAGGAACAGGAATGGGCTCTTCGAGTTCTTATACCGTTTGTTTACTTAAAAGCTTAAATGCATTTATTCGCAGAGACATTACCATTCAAGAACTTGCAGAAGAAGCATGCAAAATTGAAATTGATTTAATTGGAAAACCAATAGGAAAACAGGATCAATATATTGCATCTTTTGGCGGAATCATTCAAATGGATATTGAAAAAAATGGTAATGTAACCGTTACCCCATTAAAACTCGATCCAGAAATTATTCATGAGCTCGAACATCGTTTACTAATTTTTTACACAAACATAGAACGTGATGCTAATGAAATTTTACAGGAGCAGTCGGATAAGATTGCCCTTGCTGAGCCCGCCCAAACCCTTCGAGACGATTTTTCGAAAAAATCCCTCAGGGCGAGCGGGGCCGATGCGAAACATACCACTGTACAAGCAATGCACACCATAAAAGAAATTGGCAAAGAAATAAAAAGTGCATTACAAAATGGCGATATTACAGCCTTTGGAAAACTCATACACGAACACTGGCTTACTAAAAAAAGTGTTTCAACAAAAATGAGTAATCCTGACATAGATAAATGGTACAACACAGCATTGCAAAACGGAGCTCTTGGTGGAAAAATTATGGGTGCAGGCGGCGGTGGTTTTTTGCTATTATGCGCAAAACAAGGGCAACGACAACAATTAAAAACAGCAATGGGAAATATGGGTTTAAAATTTATGGATTTTAAATTTGACTTTGAAGGCGCAAAAGTTTTAGTAAATATGCAACAAACATCTGCCAATGCTATAAGCGATTCTTTCCACAACATTTTTAATCAACAATGTTTTTATAATCCAGCAGGAAAATTTAAACAAAGCATGAAATGATGAATAAAACGATACTTATCACTGGAGTAGCAGGATTTATAGGTTCAAACCTAGCTGAACGACTATTAAAAGAAAGTAAATACAAAGTTATCGGAATCGATAATTTATCATATGGAATCAAAGAACAAATTCCTGACGGGGTTGAATTTCATAAATTAGATATTCGTTCAAAGAAAATTTATCCAATTTTTAAAGATATAGATTTTGTTTTTCATCTAGCCGCAAAGAATTGTATCAGCGATTGTCAAAAAGATCCTGTTGAAACAAGCGATATTAACATCACAGGAACGCTTAACGTTTTCGAAGCCTCACGTTTAGCAAAAGTTAAAAAAATAATATACGCAGAAAGTTCTGCTGTTTATGAAGGCTGCAAAAATCTTCCTTCATCAGAAAAAGAAAGCGCTCCAGAAAGTTTTTATGCAATAAGTAAAGAAGCAACCGCTATGCTCGCAAATGCATATAAAAGATATTTCAATGTTAATTCAACAGCACTCCGTTATTTTTGCGTATATGGTCCCCGTCAAGATTATAGAAGAACAATCCCTCCATTATTTAGTGCATTCATAATTAATTTGTTACAAGGAAATATACCAACAATTTATGGGACTGGAGAAAAGCGAAGAGACTTTGTACACGTTAACGATGTAAATGATTTTCATATTCAATGCATGGAAGATGAAAAAACAACCAATCAAGTTTTTAACTTAGGTGGTGGTAAAAGTTACTCTGTAAATGAAATATATGAAATAATATCACAACTTTTACATTCCGATCTAAAACCAATTTATAAAAATGATTTGCCTGGCGAAGCATTTGAAACACTCGCCGATGCAACAAAAGCAAAAAATATTGGCTGGAAACAAAAAATAGATATCAAAGCGGGTCTTCGTTCAATGATAGATTACATAAAAAAAATACCACTCAAACCCTTCGAGACGATTTCTTCGAAATCCCTCAGGGCGAGCGGTGGAAAAGAAAGAACCAAAATACAGTAAAGAGCAACACATGAAAGCATTATTACTTGCGGCCGGAAAGGGTTCGCGTCTAAAGAATGTAACAAATAACACTCCAAAACCAATGGTATTATTTCACAACAAACCATTACTGCAACACAACATAGAACTTTGTAAAACACACGGTATAAAGGAAATTTTTATAAACACACATCATCTTGCAAATAAAATTACTGATTACTTCGAAGACGGAAAAAAATTTGGTGTTTCAATAAGGTATTCATATGAACCAGAACTTTTAGGCACTTCTGGAGCATTACTCAACTTCAAAAAACATCTATCACAAGAACCATTTTTTGTTTTGTATGGCGATAATGTTTCACAATTTAATTTACAATCACTAAAAGAAAAAAAAGAAAATGCGATTGCAATAATAGGTTTTCACCATAGAGAAGATATAGAAAATTGTGGTGTTGCGGAATTTGATAAAAATAATAAAATTACAAAATTCATAGAAAAACCAAATAGAAGTGATACAGAAAGTCGATTAGTTAATTCTGGGGCATACTTTTTAAAACCAGAAATTTTTAAGTACATTCCAGAAGGTTTTTCTGATTTCGGAAAAGATATTTTTCCATTATTACTAAATAAAAACATTCCTATGTACGGAGTTTGTAGTAGTAAAAAAGTATTAGCTTTTGATACAGAGGAACTATTACAAAAATCGCAGAAAGATTCTTTATGATTCTCACAAGTAAAAATATTGTAATTACTGGCGGAGGTGGTGGAATAGGATCCGTTGTAGCACAAAAATGTATTGCGCAAGGCGCTAATGTTATTTTAATTGGGATTAATGAAAAGGAATTAAAATCAGCACCACATTCAATGTATCTTGTTGCAGATGTAGCAAGTGAAACTGCAATACAAAAAGCTTTCAACACAATTACCAGAACATACAAAACAATAGATGTCTTAATTAATGCTGCAGGAGTTCAACATCCTATTGGAACTTTTTACAAAAACAAACTTTCTTCATGGAAAAAAAATATAGAAATAAATTTGTTCGGCACCATCAATACAACTCACACCGTTTTGCTATTTATGAAAAAACAAAAATTTGGAAAAATTATTAACTTTTCTGGTGGCGGCGCAACCGGACCACGTCAAAACTTTTCTGCGTACGCATGCGCAAAAACAGCCGTAGTTCGTTTTACAGAAATACTCGCAGAAGAAATAAAAAAATACAATATAGATGTAAATGCAATAGCACCGGGCGCAGTAAACACAAACATGCTGCAAGAAGTTTTGAATGAAAAAGAAAACGCAGGAAAAGAATACACCGATGCGGTAAAAAGAAAAAATAGCGGCGGAACAAGTCCTGAAATTGCAGCAAATCTAATTCTTTTTTTAAGTTCAGAAAAATCAAATGGAATAACTGGAAGATTAATTTCCGCGCCGTGGGATTCATGGAAAGATGAAAAATTTCAAAACAAACTACGGACAGAAAAAAACATGTGTACACTACGCAGAATAGATGAAAAATATTTTTACGAAAAAAAGGGAAGCTGTGACTGACAAAAAAACAATCGGAGTTATAGGCCTATGGCACCTAGGATGTACTCTTTGCACATCATGGGCAAAACTTGGCAACAATGTTATTGGATTCGATCACAATTCAAATATTGTAGACAATCTACAACAAGGAATTCCTCCGATCTTTGAACCAAATCTTTCTGAAACAATAAAAGAATCTGTAGAGAAAAATCTTCTGACTTTTTCCAATGATATAAAAAATTTATCACAATGTGATTTTATATTTCTTTCATATGACACACCTGTCAATGATGATGATTCATGTGATACCACAATTTTGAAAAATGCAATTCTTGAAATTAGAAACGTTATGAAAAACGATTCTATTATTATTGTAAGTTCACAAACTCCTGTCGAAACTTGTAGAAATTTGAGAACGAAATTACACGAAAAAAATAGTACACTTGACCTTGCGTATTCTCCAGAAAACTTACGACTAGGGGAATCCATACACTGCTATTTTAATCCAGAAAGAATAATACTTGGGACTTCGAACAAAACAACTGAAAATAAATGTATCAAACTATTTGAGCAAATAACTAACAATATTATTTCTATGGGACTTGAAAGCTCCGAAATGGTAAAACATGGAATAAATTCTTTTCTTGCGACAAGTATCGTTTTTGCAAATCATATGGCCGACATTTGTGAGTTCACAAAAGCAAATATCGAAGACGTAGTAAAAGGAATAAAATCCGATCCAAGAATAGGTAATAAAGCATACCTAACTCCAGGAATAGGATTTTCTGGCGGAACACTAGGAAGAGATCTAAAAGCTCTTTCTTCTATAAATAAAAAAAACAAAAAAAACGCAACTTTATTTGAAACTATTCATAAATATAATACTGAAAGAAAAGTTGTAATAGTTAACAAAATACGCGAATTGCTAGGAAACATTGAAGGGAAAACTATAGGAATTCTTGGGTTAACATATAAGCCTGGAACAAGCACCCTAAGAAGAAGTATTCCTTTAGAAATAACAAACGCTTTGTTGGAAAAAAAAGCTAACGTAAAGGTGTATGATCCCAAAGCAAATTACTCAGAATTATCATTAAAACCTAATTTTGAAATAATGCCAAACATAGAAAAACTATCAGAAAAAACTGACATCATTGTTTTACTAACTGAATGGCAAAATTTTAAAGAATACAACTGGAACCTTGCTGTTAATAAAACCAAAAGCAATATGTTTTTTGATACAAAAAATTTCTTAAATAAAAAAGATATGGAAAAAAGCGGCTTTAAATATTATTCAATAGGAAAGCAGCTATGAAAAAGTTAAATAAAAAAACAATAATTATCACAGGCGGAAGTCTTGGTATCGGCCTTGAAATAGCAAAAACATGTGCAAGAAAAGGCGCCCAAGTAATAATTGTAGCAAGAAATGAAAAAAATCTTTCTGATGCGGTTAATGAATTAAATAAAATCTCAGAAATAAATCACCAATCATATGCTCTTGATGTTAGTAACATTGATGCAATTGAAAAGTTTAAACAATGGTGCATAAACAAAAAATTCAAAATAAATGGACTAGTTAATTGCGCAGGTGTTTACGGACCAATCGGTAAAACAACAAATGTAGATATGCAAAAATTCACCCAAGCAATTAAAATAAACTTCCTAGGAACGGTTTACATGTGCAATGCAATCGCTCCGCTTCTAGAATCTTCGTCTCGCAAAAAAATTGTCAATTATGCTGGCGGCGGTGCTGCTTCACCATTTCCAAATTATTCTGCATATGCAACAAGCAAAGTAGCAATAACTCGTTTCACAGAAAATTTATCTTTAGAACTTACAGACGATAATATTGATGTTAATTGTATCGCTCCAGGATTCGTTGTAACACGATTACACCAACAAACACTTGAAAAAGGAAGTGCAACTGCCGGCGAATCATTTTTTAACAAAACAAAAGAACAGATAAAATCTGGCGGAACGTCTCCAGAAATATCCGCTAATTTAACATTATTTCTATTATCTGAAGAATCCGATGGAATTACTGGTAAATTTATTTCTGCACCATGGGATCCATGGGAAGATGAAAAATTTCAAAACCGTTTACGTTCAGAAAAAGATATTTGTTCATTACGAAGAATAGATGAAAAATATTTCTTCCAGAAAAAATCCCGGATAAAAGTTGCAATAATCGGTTGCGGGTTAATAGGGAAAAAGCGTGCGCTTGCGCTAGATAGCACAGATGAATTAGTTGCGTGTTGCGATACAAATCCTGAAATTGCAGAAAAATTTTCCAAAGAATTTTCATGTAAAGCATACACAAACACAAATGATCTTTTAAATGAAGTTGCTTGCGATATCGTCATAATTGCAGTGGTAAATAAATATGCAACAGAAATTGCAATACAAGCACTTGATTTAGGAAAACATGTTTTAATAGAAAAACCTCTTGGTCGAAACGCACAAGAAGCTCAAGATATGATCGATGCACAAAAAACATACGAAAAACAATTCAACAAAAAATTAATTCTTAAAGTTGGATTTAACCACAGATTCCATCCACATATTTGGAAAGCAAAACAATTACTCGACGAAGGAATCATTGGAAAACCATTTATTATTCGTGGACATTACGGTCATGGCGGAAGAGCCGGCATGGAACACGAATGGCGTGCATCAAAAGATTTATGCGGAGGTGGTGAACTTTTAGACCAAGGTGTTCACGTTATCGACCTTTCTCGTTGGTTTTCCGGAAACATAAAAAATGTTTCTGGAAAAATAAAAACAAAATTTTGGAATATGGATGTCGAAGACAACGCATTTATTCATATGGAATCAGAAAACAACTGTGATATTCATTTTCACGTCAGTTGGACAAACTGGAAAAACTCTTTTTTATTCGAAGTTTTTTGTACTAGTGGATATCTAAAGGTAAGCGGACTTGGTGGTCATTATGGTCAAGAAACATTAGAATATGGCATTCGCAAACCCAAAGGCGGCAAACCGATAATCGAAACATTTTCTTTTTCAGAAAAAGATGTCAGCTGGAAACATGAATGGTGCGAATTTAAAAACGCAATCAAAGAAAATAGAAACCCAATAGGAAATGCAATTGACGGCCTAAACGCAAATAAAATTATTGATGAAATTTACAATTCTCAAAACAATCTAAACTTTATTGAAAATGAAAATGAAAAACTTATTTCTCGATAGAGATGGAATCATAAACGAAATTGTAATAAGAACCAACAAAGTAAGTTCTTCTAGAATGATTGAAGAATTTAAAATCAGAAATGAATTTAAAGATTTTTATAATCAAATCAAATCTTTTCCGCTAAACATTTTTGTTGTTTCTAACCAACCAGATATTGCACGAAATTTAATGGATAAAAAAGTTTTAGAAAAAATAAATGAAGAATTATTAAAACATTTTAATTTTACAGAAATTTGTTATTGTACTCATGATGATAAAGATCATTGTTTATGTAGAAAACCTAAGCCTGGCCTGATTTTAAATCTTTTAGAAAAATATAATTTAAAGAAAGAAGAGTCTTTTATTATCGGCGACAGCAGTAAGGATATTATCGCAGGACAAAACGCCGGAATTAAAACTGTTTTACTTAACACAAGTTACAACAATGATTCACAATGTGAACCTGATTTCAAAATAAATATGTTAGAAGAAGTCATAAACACTCTTATCAAGAAAGGAACTTGAGTGGAAAATCTACAAAAGAATATATTACCGTCTAAAGGAATATATTCTTTTTCTCAAACTTTTCTTCAAGAATGTTCCGATGCTATAAAACAAATCAATGCTAACGACATTGAAAATATGGCAACCATTCTTGCAGAAACGCGCGAAAAAAAAGGCCGTTTGTTTATTATCGGTTCTGGTGGTGGCGCAGGAAATGCATCACATGCAATTTGCGATTTTAGAAAATTATGTAACTTCGAAGCGTATTCTCCATATGACAATGTTTCCGAACTTACCGCACGCGTCAATGATGACGGATGGGATACAACAATTATTAATTGGTTAAAAGGAAGCAATATAAATAAAAACGATTGCATTTTAGTTTTTTCTGTCGGCGGTGGAAACAGTGAAAAAAATATAAGTGCAAATATTGTAAAAGCAATTGAATATGCAAAAAAAATTGGCGGAAAGGTTATAGGAATTGTCGGAAAAGATGGTGGAACAACAAAACAAATTGGCGATGCGGTTTCTGTTATTCCAACTATTAATTCAAAACACATAACACCCATTACAGAAGGATTTCAAGCAATAATTTGGCATCTTTTAGTATCGCATCCAAAATTACAAATCAATCAAACAAAGTGGGAATCAACTAAATAAAAGGAAAATAATGACAACTCAAACAAAAAAATTGAATATTAAAATCTTTGCTGACGGCGCAGAAAAAGAAAAAATGTTAGCCGCCGCAAAAAATCCACTTGTTGCTGGATTTACAACAAATCCAACACTTATGAAAAAAGGTGGAGTTACCGATTATAAAAAATTTGCATTAGAAATTTTGGATGCAATAAAAGATAAATCTCTTTCTTTTGAAGTTTTCGCTGATGAATTTGATGAAATGGAAACACAAGCAAAAGAAATCGCATCTTGGGGTGACAATGTATACATAAAAATTCCTATCACTAATACAAAAGGCGAATCGTCTCTTCCATTAGTTAAAAAACTTTCCGACGCTGGCGTCAAACTTAACGTCACAGCAATCTTTACATTAAAGCAAGTTGAAAACACAGTAAAAGCATTAGAAAATAGTAACGGCGCATATGTTTCTGTTTTCGCAGGAAGAATCGCTGATGCAGGAATTGATCCAGTTCCTATGATGGCAGAAGCTCTTGAAATATTAAGTGTAAATCCAAAATTAGAATTACTGTGGGCAAGCGTACGCGAAGTGTTTAATATAATTCAAGCTGATCAAATTGGCTGCCACATTGTTACAGTTCCAGACAGCCTAATTAAAAAACTTTCAAATGTTGGCAAAGATCTTGATGAATTTTCTCTTGATACAGTAAAAATGTTTTACAAAGATGCAACGTCAGCTGGATTTAGTATCTAATTTTTATAGTTTTTTAAATAAAAAGCGGCACACAAAAATGGTGTGCCGCTTTTTATTTAAACTCTTGTTCGATAATTAATAAAGATTAATTAATGCATAAAGCATTTCCAAAGCCCGTTCGCCCTGAGGGATTTCGAGTTTTTTAAAACGAGAAATTGTCTCGAAGGGTGCTGATTCACTGTATGCTTGATAGAAAATTTTATACAAATATATTTTGTTTCCGTTCGTGAAACCCTTCGACCCCTTCGATACAATTTTTAAGAAAAAATCACTCAGGGTGAGCGGGGGGCCTTTAGTCATGAGCTTTGTCGAATGATCAGGGCGAACGGGGTTTATATTGAATCATCCACGCTTCAACTTCCTAACCCATTCAATAACCCCAGGAAAAAACGAACCCACATACCGCATTCTATTCCCAAACCCCAACGATCCGTAAACACGTGCTAATTTGCAACATCTACGAAACTCTGGATATTTCTTCGAAAAAAAATATTTTCCAGCAAACTTTTTGTATAATTTGCAGTGCATAACACGTTCATCAAATTGTTTATTTTCTTTTAATACGTATTGATTCAAAAGTTGTAAAAAGACAATATCCTTATCAAAACATTGGGAAAGTTTATTTATATTATGAATCCGATATTTAACTAATGGTTCATTTACAGAATACACATGAAAATGTTTTGCCACACGAAACCATAATTCAATATCCTCTACATGAAGCATATGCGCCTTAAAAATCCCCGCACATGCAAAAACTTCTTTTTTAATCATCACAGAAGATGTTGCATTTATCACATTATCTTCTTCAAACAATCGCTGCAAAATATTTCCACTTGTTTTTATTTTCTGAAAACCAATGTGTTTTCCTGTTGCATTTACGTGTTCAGTCCATGTATGTACTAAACCAATTTTTGGATCCATACTTTTTTTAAAAAAATTTAATTGTTTTTCTAACTTTTCCGGCACCCAAAAATCATCGTCATCAAGAAAGCAAATATAATCGCCAGAACTATTTTTTATTCCAAGGTTTCTAGCTGTAGAGATGCCACCATTTTCTTTATAAAGATATGTAACGCGCAAATCTTTTAGATATTTTTCACAAAGTAATTTTGTATTATCAGTAGAACCATCATCAACAATAAAAAGTTCAAAGTTTTTATATGTTTGATTTAAAACACTTTCTATAGATTCTTTTAAAAACCCTCTAGAAGAACCATTGAACGTAGTAATAATTACAGAAACTTTTTTCATTGTCATTCCTTTAAAACTTTTTCTACAACTATACTCTGCTTTCCATAAAACGAAAAGACTGATACTTTTATTTCATAAAACAAGGAACCATATGCGAATTTTTTATGCCTCAGATTCAACGCCTAATGCTTCGATAAAATCAAATTTATGGGATGTAAATCTATATCAACCACTTGTTGATCTCGGCAATGAGGTTATAAAATTTCAATATGACCTAAAAAAAACATTTCGTAATGCCAACCATAAAGATCCTATACAAAAAAAATTCATTGAAAAAAATCGCCCAAAAGTTTCTGGCGAACTTTTAAAACAAATAAAAAAAGAGCACAATAAAAAACCTATCGATTTATTTTTTAGTTATTTTTACGATGCATGCGTTTTACCTGAAGTAATAACTGAAATAAAATCTATGGGAATAAAAACCATAAACTGGTATTGCAATGGTTCCTACCAACTAGACTTAGTTTCAGAAATTTCTCCGCATTATGATTATTGTCTTGTCCCTGAAAAATTCAGAATTCCTGATTATAAAAAAATAGGTGCCAATCCAATTTATTGCCAAGAAGCAGCAAACCCAAACATTTACAAACCATATAATTTTGAACAAACATATGATGTTACTTTTGTAGGACAAGCATATGGAGAACGGCCTGATTACATAAAACATATTTTAGATAACAATATTAATATTCACGTGTTTGGAATTGGTTGGAACCGTTTTGCACACAGTTATCATAAACCAATTAACCAAATTGCACGCAAAATTAAAAAAGGGTTTTCTCCTGAACTTTTCAAATTCCTAACATACAAATATACACAGTTTAAAAGTAAAAAAAACAATCAAACAATTCAAAATTCTTCTGAACACATTTCTAAAATACAACTTCCAGATAATATTGTTGGCAGCGTTTTATCTGATAAAGAAATGATACAAATGTATAGTCGTTCAAAAATTAATATTGGTTTTTCCAGCTGTGGAAACACACACAAAGATAATAGGATTCTGCAAGTACGCTTACGCGATTTTGAAGTTCCAATGAGCTGTGGTTTTTATATGGTTGAATACATGAAAGAATTGGAAGAATTTTTTGATATAGGAAAAGAAATTGTATGTTATCAAAACAAAGAAGATTTAGTTAATAAAATTAAATATTATTTAAAACATGAAAATGAAAGAAAAAAAATTAGCAATGCAGGATATCAAAGATGTTTAAAAGAGCATACCTGGCATAAACGTTTCACTTCTGCATTTAAACAAATGCAGCTATAAAAAGGAATTTCATGAACAAATATATACACAAAGCAATATCAATTCTTCCGTTAAAAAAATCCTTTTATGAAATATGTACGCTATATTCAAACAAGTACAATAGTGAAAACAATTGTGATATGAAAACAAATGGAGAATATCAATTTATCAAAAACAATCTAAAAAATTGCAATGTAGTATTTGATGTTGGAGCAAACATTGGGGAATGGACTACTGAAGCATTAAATATAAATCCAAAATTACATATTCATTGTTTCGAACCAAGCTCATATACATTTAAAAAACTTCAACAAAATAAATTCAACAAAAATGTCTTATGTAATAATTTTGGTTTAAGTTCCAAAGCAACAACACAAGAATTGCATATTTTTGAAGAAGGTGCAGGGATTAATTCTCTTTACAAACGACACGGATTAGAAACCAGTTTTAATTTAGAAACACAATCTAAATCAGAACAAATTAAACTAACAACACTAGACAAATACTGCAAAACCAACACAGTTGAAAAAATAGATTTTTTAAAAATAGATGTAGAAGGCCACGAACTTGAAGTATTTAAAGGTGGAAAAAATTTAATACAACAAGAAAAAATAAAAATGATTCAATTCGAATATGGTGGATGTAATATTGATGCAAAAGTTTTACTGAAAGACATTTTTGATTTTTTCAAAAACACAAATTACAATTTTTATAAAATCTATCCCAAACATTTAAAACTTATAAAAATGTATGATCAAAAACTGGAAAATTTCCAATATCAAAATTGGGCAATCATTCACAAAAACTACGCTTTAAATTCATGAGTATGTAATTGCGTTTTTTGCAAACGCACCTTATCCAATTCCACGAATTGGCCATTTTGAATGGTGAAAACGCGATCCATTTTTTTAACAAATGAAACACGATGAGAAACAACAATAACAGTTTTTGTTTTACAAATGTCATCCAAGGCCAAACGAATCATTTCTTCTGATTCTACATCTAAGGATGAAGTTGCTTCATCAAAAATTAAAATGTCAGGATCTTTTAACAAAACACGAGCAATTGTTAAACGCTGTTTTTGCCCTCCCGAAAGTCGCGAACCATTTTCGCCAACAATTGTTTGATATTTTTCTGACAAATTTTCAATAAATTCACTTGCATGTGCACGCCTACATGCATCAAAAACTTTTTCTTGTGCAATATTATTTTGTGCATACACAACATTTTTTTGCACCGTATCATTAAATAAAAATGTTTGTTGGCTAACACTGCCAACTAAATTATGCAAACTATTCAGTGAAAAATTTACAATATCTTTTTCATCAATTAAAATTCGGCCAGAGGTTGGATTTATAAAACCAAGCAACAAATCGCAAAATGTACTTTTCCCGGAACCAGAAGGACCAAGCAAACCAATTCGCTCACCCTTTTTAATTGTTAAATTTACATTTTTCAAAACAGACTTATTGTCTTCATAATTAAATGAAAGATTTTTAAAAACAATTTCACGTTTAAAAGACTTTGCCACAACAACTCTATCTCGCAACGCAGGATATGTAATATCCATCAAAGAAAAAACACGCTCTGCCGCCGCAAGTCCATATTGCACTTCCGCATACACATTAATTAAACGTTTTATTGGTTGATATGACAAAAGAGATGCTGCAAAAAACGATGTCAATTGTCCTGGCGTTATACTTCCACTCAACACTTGTTTTGCAGCAATATAGAAAACAAAGCCTGCTCCAAACATTGCTATTGCTTCCATAAAAGCTGGGCCTAAAGCTTCAATTTTTACATTTCGCATAACTGATGAAAAATAACAACTCAATTTTTTAATAAAATGATTTTTTTCAAATTCTTCTGCATTAAATATTTTAACTTCTCTAATTCCAACAAAAATTTCCTGTAAAACCGAACTCATCGAACCCATTTCCTTTTGAATTGCACGTGATGCAGTTTTTACAGCCTTCCCCATTAAACGAATACCTATAAATATAAAAGGCGCAACCAAAAGAGACATAGCAGCAAGTTTAAAATTTTGAAAAAACGCAACGCCTATTAAGGCTAACGCTTCAAAAAAACTTCTTACTCCTTGTTTCACCGCGTTAGAAGATGCATTTTGAATTTGCGCAATGTCATTTAAAAAATGCGCCATTAAAACACCGGTTGATCTTTTTTTATAAAAAGAAAGTGGAAAATAAATTATTTTGTGAAACAAATCAGATCTAATATCATTAACTACCCGATTGCCAACCCAATGCATATAATAAGTAGACAAATATGCAAAAACACCTTTAAATGCAAACAAAACAACAAAACCAATAATACAAGGTATAATTAACCGCTCACAACCTTTTACAAAAATATTATCAACCGTATGTTTTAATAAATAAGTTGGCGCTGCAGAAAAAAGTCCGAAAAATGTCGCCGTAACAATCGACGCCAATAATCGTCCCCAATATTTTTTTGTATAATTTAAAATTCGTTGCAAACTATCCATGCACAAAACCTGTGGTCTAAAAATGTAAAGAAAAATACAATACGATATTGGTTCATATTACTACAAAATAACTTTGCTGCAACTACCCATATATCGGAAACTGTTTTAAAAAGTTTAAAACTCCCTCTTTTAAACTTTTTAAAAACTGATCATCATTTCGTTTTGTAATTGCATCATGAATCCAATGAACAATTTGTCGTACATCATCTTCTTTCATACCACGAGTTGTAATTGCTGGTGTTCCAATGCGAATACCACTTGCAACAAAAGGCGATTCTTTGTCGAACGGAATTGTATTGCGGTTTAAAACAATATTACATTTTTGTAATACATCTTCTATTTCTTTGCCGGTAATACTTTTCCCTGTTAGTCCATTTCCTGCATGCTCTGAACTTTTTAAATCAATTAAAAATAAATGTGTGTCGGTTCCGCCTGCAACAATTCTATAGCCCAAGCTTTTAAATTCATCAGCCATCGCTTTTGCATTTTTTACAACTTGTTCCTGATAAGTTTTAAATTCTGGTGTTGCTGCCTCTTCAAATGCAACCGCTTTTGCAGCAATTACATGCATCAATGGTCCACCCTGGCAACCAGGCATAACGGATTTATCAATTTGTTGAGAAAAATCATTTTTACAACAAATAATTCCACCTCTTGGACCACGCAATGTTTTGTGCGTTGTGCTACTCACAACATCTGCAAAAGGCATTGGATTTGGATGTACCCCTGCTGCAACTAATCCAGCAATATGAGCCATATCTACAAACAATAATGCATTATTGTTTTTAGCAATTTTATAAAAACGTTCAAAATCAATGGTCTGCGAATACGCAGAAGCTCCAGCAACAATCATTTTGGGTTTATGTTGTTGCACTAAAATTTCGACTTCGTCATAATCAATTTGTTCTGTTTCTGGACTAACACCGTATGAAACAAAATTAAATAATTTACCTGAAAAATTAACTTTGTGCCCGTGAGTTAAATGCCCACCCGAACTTAACGACATTCCTAAAACAGTATCCCCAGAATTTAAAAAACTAAAATAAACCGCCATATTTGCGGTTGAACCGGAATGTGGTTGCACATTTGCGTGCTCTGCATGAAAAAGTTTTTCACAAGAATCAATCGCGTAATTTTCTATTTCATCAATAAATTCACATCCACCATAATATCGTTTAGCAGGATAACCTTCTGCATACTTATTTGTTAGTACCGAACCGGTTGCTTGCAACACATCCTTACTACAATAATTTTCTGATGCGATTAAATTTATCACGCCATCCTGGCGATTTTCTTCTTTTTTTATTATCGCGAAAACGTCCTGCCTCACAACAATACTCCTTTTCATGATTAGTATTTTTATATTAAGTATTGACTATTTGAATATATATTAGCCATGATATATGTAGATAATAGCAATATAGCAATATTACATAACTTATCATTTCACCGCAAAATGGGAAAGGGTATATTTTATGAAAAAACTTATTATGAGCATGGTGTTATCGTTAGCACTTTTTGTGCCATCGATTCCCGTGCAAGCTAGAGGCAGCGATGCCGCACTGGGTGCCATTGGTGGCCTAGCAATAGGAACAATGTTTGGTGCCGCAGCATCGAGCAACAGAGGAAGTGCGCGCAGGGCAGAAATTGAAGCCCGCAGAGCACAAACAGAAACCGAACAACTTAGGCGCGAACAACAATTGAGAAGAGATGTTGATTTAACCCAACGAACAAGTACTACAACCATGGTTCTAGTTCTTCTCATAGTTTTACTTTTCTTAGCTATGGTTGGTTTTGGAGTCATGGCTTTAAAAAAGAGGTAACTTTTAAAGTTAAAGGAAAATCATGAGGAAAATCATTGTAGGTACAATTTTGCTTGCGCTTGGAATGTGTCAAACATTTGATTTGCAAGCATGGCCCCACCATCGCCGACGACGACGCAGCGACAGCGGTCTAGCAATAGGAGTTGGAATGATGGGATTAATGACAGCTGCTGCAGTCGCATCTGCTAATAGAAAACCAAAAACAATCATCGTAGAAAAACGGGTTGTAAACAACGAACGACTAAAAGCGGAAATTCAACAGCTATTGCTGGATGCAAGAAACAAAGAAGAGGAAATTGCTCGCCTAAAAGAAGAATCACATAAAAAAGATATGAAACGTTTAGAAGAAGAGTTAAAAGAAGCTAATAAAAAAATAAACGAACTTGCAGAACAGCTTGAACCAGAAGAATAACACCTCGAACCCTAACAACACTCATCTCTCTACCCTGAAAAAGCGCCCATTAAGGGCGTTTTTTCTTTGAATAAAACATAATAATTTAAAAAAAAATTGCTTTTTTATAACAATATCTTAGAATTAAGGATGTTTTATTAGGGGTTTAAACGGTAAAAATCAATTTAAGAGGATAATAAATGATTTCGACAACTAATTTTAAAAAAGGTTCTACAAAGATTTTGCGCAATAAAGAACCATGGCTAGTTGTTGAATTTCAACATGTAAAGCCAGGAAAAGGCGGTGCGTTTGTTCGCACAAAACTTAAAAATTTAATTACCGGACGAATTCTTGATGAAACATTTCGAGCCGGTGAAAAATTTGAATCTCCTGATTTAGAAAACAAGCAAATGCAATACTTGTATAAAGATGATCTATATCACTTTATGGATCAAAATACATACGAACAAATTGAATTTAATGAAGATCAAATTGAAACTGTAAAAAATTATCTTCTCGAAGAAACTATTTATAATGTAAGCTTTTTCGAAGGTAAATCTATTTCTGTAGAACCTCCTATGTTTATGAAACTAAAAATAGAATCCACAATTCCCGGAGTAAAAGGTAATACCGCACAAGGCGGAAGTAAACCTGCAACATTAGAAACAGGGTTGGTAATACAAGTTCCCCTTTTTATAAACGAGGGGGAAAAAGTAAAAATCGATACTAGAGACAATTCTTACATTGAACGTGCCGATTAACTTATTCATACAAAAGGCTGTAGTAGTAATTGAAGACACAACAGCAAACGATGAATACAACCGTGCTAGTATTTTGTATAAAATTTATAGCAAAAAATTCAGCCTATGAATAAAAAAGAAGAAACAAATCTTTCTTGGGAAAACACTGTTCCGATAAAAGCAGGGTCGCGTAGAGATATGCGGACTCTAGCTTTCTATTTAATATACGCTACCGATCGCCTCGATTACAAAATCCCGATCAAAGAAATTATTGAAACCTTCATCCAAGGATTTAATATAGAAATTGAAAAGAACAACTATGCTCTTAAAGCAGCACGAGGCACAATTAGAAAACGTAACGAACTAGATAAACAAATTAAACCACTATTAAAAAATTGGAAATTTGAAAGACTAGGATGTTGCACGCGTCTTATTTTGAGACTTGCATTATGGGAACTTAATCAAAAAAACGCCGTCCCAGGTATAATAATTAATGAAGCAATTGAGCTTGCAAAGGCATTCGCAGAAAAAGATGCTTACAAATTTATTAATGGTTTGCTTGATGAAGCTTACAAAAAAATATCTGGTGACAAATCTTAATATCAAAATAACTAGTTGAAAGAAACAAATGAACCTTCAACAATCACTTACAACAATCAAAAACCAGACAAACAATGACAAACTTTTTTTTATCTTGGGCCCTTGCGTAATTGAAAACGAAACACATTCTCTTAAAATCGCAGAATTTCTAAAAGAACTTTCAGAAAAATTAAAATTCACTCTCATTTTTAAAAGTTCATTTGATAAAGCAAACAGAACGTCTTTAGAAAATTATCGCGGCGTTGGCATAAAACAAGGTTTAAAAATTTTAGAAAAAGTTCGGAATACTTTTGATGTTCCTGTAATTACAGACGTTCACGAATCACAGCAAGTAAATGAAATTGCTGGTGTTGTAGACGTTTTGCAAATTCCAGCATTTTTGTGTCGACAAACAGATTTACTTATTGCTGCCGGCAAAACTAAAAAACTAATTAATGTAAAAAAAGGACAATTTGTTTCTGCAGAAACAATGGAAAAAGTTATTAAAAAAATAGAATCTACCGGTAATAAAAACATTTGGCTTTGTGAACGTGGCTACACATTTGGATATAATAATTTGGTTGTTGATTACAGAAATTTTCCTATCATGAAAAAATTTGGAAAACCATTAGTTTTTGATGCAACACATTCTGTCCAACGTCCAAGCGGACAAGGTGATGTTTCCGGTGGAGACCGATGGTTGGCACCACATCTTGCAGCTGCCGCTATTGTGCAAGGAATTTCAGGCCTCTTCTTAGAAGTTCACGACGAACCAGAAAAAGCATTATGCGACGGTCCAAATTGTATTCGAACATCGCAACTCGAAAATTTAATAAAATATTGTATTGATCTTGATAGTTGGATAAAAAATAATCCTATCCCAAAAGTTAGTTGAATTTATTAAGGAAAAAAACTATGAATAATCCTATGCCAAGGCTTCGGCTCACAAGTAAAATAGTAAAAATTTCAGCGATAGTTTTATCAATTATTTGCTTTCAATCATTAAACGCATGGACTCCTACAGATAAAGAATTACTTTTTGCCGCAGTAAATGATTTAGATACTGCCGAAGTAGAAAGAATCTTAGATATAATTATTGAAACTGAAGGCAAAGGCAACTCTCTAGATTTTTTACTTTTATCTACAGATGAAGATGAAGATCCAGAAAACCCATGGTCTCTTTTATGGCACGTTTACGGCAACACAAGCTCTTATAAAACAGACAGCGATAAAGCAAACCGCAAAACAATTATTAAGTTAATATTAAGAAGCGCTACAAAAGATGCTGCAACTAAGCTGCGCGCAGAAATACAGAAACTAGAAAAAATATTTGGACCTATTTATTGTTTATGGACTTATGACGATAAAGATTCACTTTTCGCTGCAGTAAGTGAGCCTGACCCGATAGAAGTAAAAAGAATCTTAAGTGAAATTATTGCAAATGGAGGCATAGGCGACTCGCTAGATATGTTACTTTTATCAACAGACGAAGATATAGATCCAAGAAATCCTTGGTCTCTTTTAGAGCATGCTTACGGAAACGTACAAGCAAAACAAACAAAAAGAAGAATGGTAGCTAGAAACGAAATTGTTAATTTAATATTAAAAAGCGCTACGAAAAGAGCTGCTGAGGAACTACGCACAAACATACAACAACTGGAAGAAAAATTTAGCTCTCATGATCGGTAGTATCTTTTCTGATAAAACACAAAGATTCACCCCAAAATAAAACCATTAAATTCTTGCCATAATCTGAATCATTTTGCGGAAGATTAAGTAAATCTTTGGCTATAATTGAATGATGCATTTGTTCATGAGACGGACTTCCAATTCCTTTAATATGAACTTCCATATTTGTTAGCCGATTATTTAATGGATACTTACGATCATACAAACCTACTAACGTTTGAACCCTATCTCGCGTAGAATATAAATTACATACATGCTCGATGGTTTGCATATCTGGCGCATAATTCATAACATCAACAGGAGTTGCCAACAAATATGCTTTTTTTATTTTATATATATTTTTTTTATCATCTGTTTCTTCATTTAAATCGATAGAACAAGTACTACGGCAATCGCACATATTTTTTTCTTTTTGAACTTCTTTCCATGCATCTAACGCATATTCTGCCAAGCCATCTTTATCTTCATTTTCATCTGATAAACAATCATCACTTGTAAAACTTTTTTTCATATCCAATTCATTAAAAAAATTTTCCATAAAATGTGTATTTGCCTCTTCTTCATTCATTGCATATTCTATCGGATCAAATAATAATCGACTCGCAAAATTAATTACGTTTCCACCATGACTGTGTCCAACAACTATGATTTCTTCATCCTCGTAGTGAATAATCAACTTAGCTAATTCTATTGCTGCATCAATTCTTGCACGATCACTCAGATTTCCAGACCATAAAAATGTTTTCACAGAATGACCAATTTCTTGAGCCTGTTTTTGCAATTCTTCATAAAAATCCCCACCCAGCCTATGCCAATCTTCATTATGAGAAAATGTCCCATGAACAATGATCACTATTGAATTTAAATAAGAAAATGTTAAAAGAAAAAATAATAACATCAAACCCCTTTTCACCAATCCCCCTTTTGTAAAACTAAAAAATTTTACAACTTACTGATTTAATTATAATACTTTTTGCATACACAAAAAAAGAAATGGGTAGGAAAATTTCCTACCCATTTCTTTTTAATAAAACAAAATTAATTTTATTATTTTTTATCCACAACCTCTTCTGCCGTTTCTTCAGTTTCTTCTTCTATTGTTTCTTTAATCTTTTTTTCTACAACTTCTTCTTCCATCAATTCAGGAAAAATAAGATTAATTTCTTTTTCTACAGTTTCTGGAAGTGCATAAAAATCTCTGATTTCAAACAAATGTTCAGCGATAATAGGATGATGCATTTGCATATGAGTTGGATCTCTAGATTCACTAATCTTTAACCGAATATTCCATAAACGATCCTGTTCTGGATACATGCGTTTGTATATCCCTCCAACCGGTTGAAGCATATCCCCCAAAGAAAAAATATTGTATACGCAACCAATAACTTCCATATTAGGAGCATAATAAATTGTATCAACAGGAGTCGCAAGTAAGTATGCCTCATCTATTTTGTATTTTTTTTCTTTTCCTTTTTTCTTTTTCTTTACAGCAAAGCTTCCTTCTTCTAAAGCAAGTTTTGTTTTTCTAATAGATAACCACGTATCAATGGCTTGTTTCTTCATGTTTATTCTTCCTCTTGCCCCAGAAAGAGTTATTGCATTATCCAACGAAGAAAAATGTTTATCAAGAAAATCCAAGATGTCTTTTTCTTTCGCATCTATGTTTTCAAAAGGATCAAATAAAAGCTTGCTTGCAAAGTTAATAACGTTTCCACCATGACTATGGCCAACTAAAATAATTTTTTCCTCTTTTGGATAACTAATAATTAATTTTGCTAAAGATTTTGCACCATTTATCCGTGCCTTTTCACCTAATTTTCCAGACCACGTAAAAGAAACAAGCACTTGTTTTTGCTTAAGCGCCTGTTTTTCTAACTCATCGTAAAACTTGCCACCCGGACGATACCATTTTCTTTCTTGAGCAAGTGTTCCATGCACCAAAACAACCACGGGATGGGCACTAATAAAAATGGAAAGTAAAAAAATAATAACACATGTTTTTTTCATAAATATCCCCCCTGTAACATCTTACTTAAAAGTTGAAGCCGACATTCCGTCAGCTTCAACTTTTAAATTTTATTATTTTTTATCCGAAATCTCTTCTGCAGTTTCTTTAGTTTCTTCTTCTATCGTTTCTTTAATCTTTTTTTCTACAATTTCTTCTTCCATCAATTCAGGGAAAATAAGATTAATTTCTGTTACTGCAGTTTCTGGAGCATCGGAACCGTGTAAAGCATTTGGCCCTATACTAGTTCCATACAATTTTCTTAGTGTATTTTCATCCGCTTTTGCAGGATCAGTATTTCCCATTAAATCACGCCATACTTTAATAGCATTTTCCTTTTCTAACACCAAGGCAACAACAGGACCAGAAATAATAAAATCAACTAATTCACTAAAAAAAGGTTTGTCCTTATGAACAGAATAAAATTCTTCAGCTAATTCACGTTCCATTACGCCAAGCTTTAAACCAATAATGTTAAATCCCTCTTTTTCTATACGAGAAATAATATTTCCAACATTTTTAGCTTTAAATGCATCTGGTTTAATCATGGCATATGTTAATTTCATAAATTCCCACTTTCATATTATTTTTAAAATTATCAAATCTCAAAAAATAAAAAGGTGACCGTTTTATTACAACAATCACCTTTTTATTTTTTAAAGCTACATCGATATGTCTACTTTATTTTTTTTCTTCAGGTTTATCGTCTTCTTTCATACGCTCAGCATGTTCTTCAAGCGCTTTCTGTAAAGCACTCTTAACACCAACATTACTCGTATTGCTTGTAGCTTTCGCCGTTGCTTTAACATTGCTCTTTCTTACCGAAGTCTTTTTTCCTGCAACAGTTTTCTTTGCATCTGTAACACTGCTTTTTTGTTTTACTACTACGGGAGCTTTTACTTCTTGCTTTTCTTTAAGCGCGCGAATACTCAAACCAAGCTTACGATCTTCTTTGCTAACCTTGATTACTTTAAATTCAGCTTTTTGGCCAACTTGAATAATATCTTCTACTTTTTCAACTTCCTTATCGGAAAGTTCTGAAATATGCACAAGACCTTCAATACCAGATTCAAGCTTTATAAACGCACCAAAATTAGTCACCTTAGAAACAACTCCTTCAACAATCTTGCCGACAGGATATTGTTCATTTATGTCCTGCCAAGGATCACTTTCAAGTTGTTTAATTCCAAGAGAAATCTTTCTGTTATCGATATCCATCGCAAGAACAACAGCTGTAATTTCTTCACCCTTTTTATAGCGATCACCAGGATGAACAATATGCTCAGTCCACGAAATATCAGAGATGTGAGCCAAACCATCAACTCCATCATATAAAGAAACGAAAACTCCAAAATCAGTAATATTGCTAATTGGTCCAGTTACCTTATCTCCAATTTTAAACTTATCAGCAACAACCTTCCAAGGATCATCTTCTAAGCGTTTGATACTTAACGACATTCTTCTGTTTTTTTCATCCAAAGCAACAGCTACTACTTCAATTTCGTCGCCAACAGAATAATGTTTAGATAAATTACTAATTCGCTCTGTCCATGAAACTTCAGAAATATGCACCAATCCTTCGATACCCTTGTCTATCTCAACAAATAATCCGTAATCAGTAATACTTGCAATACGGCCTTTGATTTTACTGCCAATTGCATACTTACCTTCGATATCTACCCAAGGATTGCTTTCAAGCTGCTTCATGCCAAGTGATATTTTTTCATGTTCTTTGTCGAATGAAACTACTTTAACAGTAATAGTGTCACCGATCTTCACAAGCTCACTTGGATGTGCAATTCTGCCCCAAGACATATCCGTAATGTGAAGTAATCCATCGATTCCACCAACATCAACAAAAACACCATAATTTGTAATATTTTTAACAACACCTTGTAATACTTGATCTGCTTCAATTACTTCAAGAGCTTTTTTCTTATCTTCGTAGCGTTGTTCTTCTAAATACTTACGACGCGAAACAATAACGTTTCCACGCTTTTTATTAACTTTCAGAATTTTACATACGACTTCTGTACCAACAAAATGATCAAAATCATTTACACGTTGCATATCAACTTGTGAACCAGGCAAGAATGCTGGAATACCAACATCTACACTTAGACCACCTTTGACTTTATTTGTAACAATACCACGAACCGGCTCATCTTTTTCTGCCTGTTCAAGAATTTTATCCCACGCTTTTAACGATTTTGCCTTTTGGTAAGAAAGGACAACATTTCCATCTTCGTCTTCAATATAATCAATGAAAACTTCAACATCGTCACCAATTTTTAATTTTTTAAGTTCAAATTCAGAAAACTCATATGCAGAAATCAATCCATCTGATTTAAATGATATATCTACAAGAACATTATTATTTTCTTTAGATACAACTTTACCGGTAATTACATTTCCAACACGAAAATCCTTTGCACTTTCTTCGTACAAATCTTCAAGTTCTTTGTATTGTTCATCACCAAGCTTACATTGTTGATCAAGTAATTCTAAATTCACCATTCTATCTTCAATGGCATTCTTATCTTTTTTAAGCATCTAACTGCTTCTCCGAAAAGTTTTGCAAAAATATTACAAAACAAAATTAAAAGGTTAAACAAAAAATTAGTAGTTTTAACACTACTGACAACTACAAAATATGGCTAAATATACCAACAAATTCCCTCTTTAGCAAATCTGAGCAGCCAAAACTAAAGATCACAAACTTTGATATTATAATTGTCCAATCAAACGAAATTTATATGAACTACCACCCTCAATAGCTTCTATATGTTCAAAAGCAATCTGTTTTATCATTGGCGCTTTTGAAAGATCCTTACAAAACTGTGCTAATTCTTTTTCATTAAGCGAAATCCCATCAATTTCCAATAACTTATACTTAGCATTTATATCTTTTCTTTTATTTCTACGATCATCTTTTACTATAAGATTACTAATTACCGTATTATCAGGAATGTTTTGAGATATTACAGATAGCAATGTTTTGTAATTGCTCACATTTTTAATTCTTGATAAACATTTTTTAACTTTTTTAGAAATTACTTCAGTATCTTTTTGAATGTTTTTAACAATTTTTACTTTCTTCGCTAAATCATCTGACTTACATAACAATATATCATGCTGCTTGCGTAATTCATCGCAATGTGTCGTCTCTTTTCTCGTAACAACACATAAAGTACTTATCAAAATTGTTAAAACCAAACCAGTAAAGCCAAGCCAAGAATGCGGTTTGTTATTTCTTGGGTGTCTAAAATCTTTAAAAAAATCTAACTGCCCACCATTTAAATATTTTGACACACTAACCCCTTGAATCTTCAATCCAACTTTACTAACACAAAGCACTAATTGAAATGTAAATATTTTTTGCTTAAACTCGGATAATTTCGACAATATTGGAGCACATACAACAACTGTTTTAAGTTTAACATCCTGTTCTTTTATATATTTTTTTATGCATAAAAAAATACGTGTTGGATTAAACAATACTCCGTCACATACTTCACCATAGTTAAAAGAATAGTGTTTTTTAAGAACAATATCGGACCCCCTTAAAACGCCAACAACTAATACACTATTTTGCGCTTCAACATATAAACTATCCATTTAAATCAAACCCCCTTTTTTAATCTAAAATGAAAACTCCTCAATATTTCCCTGTGAAACTTTTGATATTTTGTCGTTTAATTCATCTAATGTTAAAACACCTGGTTTCGCGCCAAATTTACCTATAACCGAAGCACTGTTAATCATTCCATCACGTAATGCGTCTTTAATTTCTTCTCCGCGTAATAAACTTGCTACAAAACATGCACCAAACGCATCGCCTGCTCCCAACGTATCTACCGCATCAATTTCTAAACCGGCATGAAATAAAATATTTTCTGGGGTTGCAACATAAACACCCCTTTCCCCATCCGTAACTACAACTATTTTGGGTCCCATTTTAAATACTTCGAGAAAAAATTTTCTAATTCCAAAACGAACATTTTCATACAAAATAGGTTGATGCAATAAATTAGCATCGCAAGAATTACTTTTTTTTATTTTTTTATTTTGAGATAAAAAAACATCTTTGTAGATATCTTCTTTTTCAACAAGTGCAACCATAAATGTGCGGGCTTCCGAACTATTTAAAATTAAGATATCAATATATCTTAATGAATCACGCAAAACTAAAGCTCCAGAAGATAGCAGACTTATTCCAGGATTAATTGCGACGGACTTTTTATTTTCTTTTGCAAAAGAAACAATATCGGGAAGCAAAAGCGCTGCTTCCTGACTTAACGAAGTAATATAAACTTGATCTACATTTTTCATCACATTAAACGGAACTAATTCTTTTTTTAAGAAACGATTTGCGCCACGATGGGCGAATATAGTTCGTTCACCATCAACAGCGTTCACAACGAAAGATTTGCCAGTTGGATGCTCATCAGACTTAACAACACAATCAGCATTAACTTTATATCGTTTTAAATCGTCAAGAACATTCTTCCCAGCCTCATCATTTCCAATCATACAAAAACATGTAGTAGCAATCCCTTGGCAACTAAATGTAACTGAAGAATTTGTGGCACCCCCACCAGTAAAATATGATAACTTTTCAACTTCTATTTTTGCATCCGATTCAAAAAGCATATATCTAGATTCACCTGTATTGCGAGTAATCTTCATACTATCCGCACCGTGAAAACGAACATAAATATCTTGCGTCGCACCACCAATTGTCAACACCGATAAATTTTCTTTTTTCATAACAATTCGCCCATAAAAACTTTTGTAAACTTTTTGACTCCATACTCAACGTCACGAACCAGTGTAAGAAAGATTTTATAAAAAGCGCAAGGCACAAAAAAAACGCCCGCCTCATTTTTAAAGGCGAGCGCTTTTGTCTTAGTTTGTTATTTACTAAATTATCTAACAGGAAGCAATACTTGTTTAATTACTTCATCAACATCTTCAACCCAGTGAATTTTAATACCTTTGTCTACTCCATCCAGCGTTACAATATCTCCCTTATTTCGACTAGGTAAAATAAGATTTTTTAGACCGTGCTGTTTTGCCGCTAAAATTTTCTCTTTTAACCCACCGATTGGAAGAACTGCCCCTTGCAAATTTAATTCACCAGTCATTGCAAAATCACCATTAATTGGACGGCTAGTTAGTACAGAAAAAATTGATGTTAAAAGTGTAATTCCGGCAGAAGGACCGTCTTTTGGAATTGCTCCAGCTGGAAGATGTATGTGTAAATCATAATCTGTAAACATTTTTCTATCAATATCAAACACATCTGCGTGCGCACGCGCATATGAAAGCGCTGCTTGTGCAGATTCTTTCATTACATCACCAAGTTGTCCTGTCAAAATTAGTTTTCCTACACCAGGCATCAATACAGCTTCTACCTGTAGAACTTCACCACCATAAGGAGTCCATGCTAGTCCATTTGTTACACCAACTTTACTTTTGTGTTCAAATTCTTCTAGCAAAACTTTACGCGGGCCAAGAAATTCAACAAGGTTTTTATTATCAAATAAAACCCCTTTATGATTTTTTAAATATGCCCTTGCATATTTCGAACAAAGTTTTTGAATAATACGTTCTAATTCGCGAACCCCTGATTCTCGTGTATAACCATCAATAACTTCAGCTATAACTTCTTCAGGAATTTCAACCCCTTTTCCTGCAAGCCCTGATAATTCGATCGCTTTATTAACTAAATGGCGTTTTGCTATTTCATTCTTTTCTTCTTTTGTATAACCGGCAAGTTGAATAATCTCCATGCGATCTCGCAATGGACCAGGAATTGTACTTAAATCGTTTGCAGTTGTTACAAACATTACTTTTGAAAGATCAAAATGTACTCCCAAGTAATTATCATAAAATGCATTGTTTTGTTCTGGATCTAATACTTCAAGTAATGCAGATGATGGGTCACCCTTTTGCGAACTGCCAACTTTATCGATTTCATCTATCATTAAAAAAGGATTACTACTTCCAGCTTTTCTAATTGCCTGAATAAATCTGCCAGGAAGCGCTCCAACATATGTGCGACGATGTCCACGAATTTCAGATTCATCGTGCACCCCGCCAACCGAAATTCTCGCAAACTTTCTTCCCATTGCTTTTGCTATCGATTGTCCGAGTGAAGTTTTACCAACTCCAGGAGGACCAACAAAACATAAAATTGGAGCTTTACCATCAGACTTCATCGCAATAACAGAAAGTGAGTCTAGTATTCTATCTTTAATTTGAGTTAAGCCATAATGATCTTCATCAAGACTTTTTTTGGCAAGATCAATATCAATATTATCTTTTGTATAAACACCCCAAGGAAGTGCTAATAACCATTCAATATGATTTCTTAAAACAGTAGATTCCAAAGAATCTGGACTAGTTCTTTCTAGCCGTCTAAGTTGTCTCATTGCTTCTGTTCTTGCCTCTTCGGGCATATCAAGTTCTTGCAACTTTGTTTTTAATTCTTCAAGATCAGATTCTAAATCGTCTCCAAGTTCTTTTTGAATAGCTTTTAATTGTTCTCTTAAATAATATTCACGCTGAGACTTGTTTATTGATTCGCGAGTGCTTGAACGAACTTGTTCCTCTACTTTTACTGATTCTGCTATTCCATCTAAATGCAAACGAACACCTTCAATCATTTCATCAACAGATTTTTTTTCTAATAAATCTTGTGCTTGATCAACTCTTAAATTTAGATGTGAAAGAACAAAATCAACCATGCGTTCTGGTTCATTAATTTGTGAAATTAACGAATGAACATCATCGCCATAAAGACCCCCAAGTTCACCAGAAACATCTAGCAAAGAAATCATTTCTTTTATTTGTATTCCTAATTTTTCTTTGCTTAATTTTGAAGGCACTAATTCAATTGGTTTGATTTTTACCTTTAAAATATTCTCATCATTCAATATTTCTTCAACTGATGCTTTAACTATTCCTTGAACAAGAACCTTTAATCCTCCATCAGGAAGTTTCATTGTTCTCATAACATTGGCAACTGTACCAATTTTATATAAATCTTCAGTTCCGATTGGACCTTGATAGCCATCTTCCTGAGGCTTTGCAACAAGCAAAATGACTTTTTTTGAACCTTCTAGTGCTTCATTAACACCATCAATAATCTTTTCATCCATAACCAACAGTGGTACCACCATATTTGGAAAGACAACCACATCCATTGTTGGTATTACAGGAACTACTGATGGAATTTCTTCAAGAACTTTTTTCTTTTTTACATCTTCCATAATGCCCCTCCCCTTATGCAAAGCCCAATACTTTGACTTTTTAGCGCTGAATCTTCGTAAATTTTCCCCCGAGCTTTTCTTTATAGTCTTTTTTAGTCTTTGTTCATGTTGTAGCATAGACAATTAACCTCAACAAACACAAGAATATAAATTATCGGCCCATATAAACCAACTATCAAAGGAAAAAAACGGAAATAACAAATAAATTTGTTATAATTTAATAGTTTAAATATTTAAAGTTATTAACTTTTAGGAAAAAAAATGGAAAATAAAACAATCGCCGTAAAAAATCTTATACGTAACTTCGATCAAGGAAAAAAAATAATTCAAGTTTTACGCGGTATCAATTATGAATTTCAACAAAAAAACACTTACTCAATTACCGGAACATCCGGTAGCGGCAAATCAACTTTCCTGCATTTACTTGGCGGACTTGATACTCCAACATCTGGAGAGGTGATAATTAGTGAAAAAAACATTGCAACGCTGAAACAAAAACAAAAGGAAGAATTGCTCAATCAAACACTTGGTTTTGTTTTTCAGTTTCATTATTTAATTAATGAATTAACGGTATTAGAAAACATCACACTTGTTGGTGAAATTAAAGGAATGTCTAAACAAAAGGCTGCCGCGCATGCGCAAAATCTTTTAGAAAGCGTTGGAATTTTAGATAAAGCAAACAGTTATCCCGATGAACTCTCCGGCGGAGAACAACAACGAGTATCTATTGTTCGCGCCATTTTTAACAAACCACAATTCTTGTTAGCCGACGAGCCAACCGGAAATTTAGATGCAGAAAATGCAAAAGCTATTGTTGATTTACTTTTGCAGTGTCAAAGTGAATGGGGAATGGGGATTATTTTGTGTTCGCATGATAAAAGTGTGTATGAAAGAATGGAAACGGTTTTGATGTTAAAGGATGGAACGTTGCAATAAAGTACACCTTTAATTTCTTTAATTATTTCTGCAACAACTAAGAATAAAGCCTGCGGAGCTCCGCAGGCTTTATTCTTAGTTGTTGCATTTATGTATTTATAAAAGTTTCTTTTTAAATTTATAAATTTTACCCTTCGACCAAAGAAGATGCTGCGTCAAACATTACATACCAATCATCCAAAATTTCACGCTTTTCTTCGAACCCCATCCTTTGAAAAAAATCGTATACTCCAGCTTTCGCAGCTTCATGGCTAATAAAATTTTTTCTTTGCCTGGATCTAAATTTACCACCCTCCATATACACCATAATCATTTTAAATTTCGCTTCTTTACTACAATTTAAACAACAAAAAATCATTTTATCATTACCAATAACACTTTTCTTATATATAGTCCGTCCATTGTGTACTTCTGATTCTGTTCCAAACTGCAACCATTCTTCAAATCCAACAACGCTTTCTTGCGTTTCATATTGTCTCAAAAAAGAAAATACCTCTTGTTGTATTTGCATACTTCTTTGATTTTCTCTTTTGGCCCTTCCCTCATAAGCCGTTTTCCCTCCTCTTGTCCGTCTTGGCGCTCCATGCCGCCCACGTCGTGCTCCATCTCGCCCTCCACGTTGTTCAGCTCTGTGTAAATTAGCGGAAACACTCGCCATAAAAAAACAAATAAAAGAAAACAACGCTAATTTCTTAGCAAATGACATCATCATAATTACCCCTACAGTTTCAATGATAAAACAAAAAATACATGCAACATGCAAAAATACTACACAGTTTTTTCTTTTTTGTAACCAACAAGTATAATGCTTAAGAGTTATATTAGTTAAAAATGCAACCGTTCGATGAAACCCTTCCGACTTCGCCAAGGCTACGTCGGACACGTCGACAAACTTATCATGGCGAACAAACTCTAAAAAAAGCAGGAACAATTATGAATAATATTATATTTGCGGCTATCGGCGGTGCGGTTGGGTCATCTTTGCGATATGCGTTAACACAAGCTATAAAATTTTTTCTTAGTAACGGATATCATGCATTTGCAACCACAACAATAAACCTCATTGGTTGTATCGCATTTGGAATCTTTTATGCACTTTCAAAAAACAATATTCTTTCAGAAAAAATGACTGTTTTAACAATGGTTGGAATAACCGGCGGATTTACAACATTCGCCCTATTTAATTTTGAAAATCTTAGGTTTTTTCAAGAAGGAAAATTAAAACTTGGATTATTAAATATTATTATAAGCTTGGCAATTGGAACATTGTGTATAATTATTGGATCTAAGATTTGTTCCTTTATAATAACCACATTAAAACATAAGTGATTTATTAATGCCTAAAAAATCAATTCTTAAAAAAACTTTTCAGTTTGGTTACTTAACTTTTATTAGTCGAATTTTAGGTATTATACGAGATATTTTAAAAATACGTTTTTTAGGCGTAAGCGCCATGTCTGATGCCTTTATTATGGCTTATCGAATCCCGAACTTTTTAAGAAAAATCTTTGCCGAAGGAGCCCTTTCTTCTTCATCTGTCCCGGTTTTTGTAAAACTACAACGCTCAAAAAACAAAAAACTAATTAATAATACAATGAGCGCATCTTTTTTGTTTTTTGAAGGGATAGTTGCTTTATTGTGTATCTTTGCGTTTTTATTTCCACATATTGTTATAAAAATGGTCGCTCCTGGATTTTCACCGGAACAAGTTAGTTACGCAATTCCATTTGTTCGCATCTTATTCCCATTTATATTTTTCGTTTCAAGTAGCGCCCTTCTTGCAGCAGCACTACAATCGATACATCATTTTTTCGCACCGGCATTTGGTCCAATTATTTTAAATATATTTTTTATAGGCAGCCTGCTTATTTGTTTGTACTTCAACAAAGACGTTTTATTTTTATGCAAGGGAATCATTCTTGGCGGATCGGCAAACTTTCTTTTGCACCTAATAATTTATTTTAGGTATCACTTTAATTTTGGATCTATTTCTCGCGAGGCAATAGTACATTTCAAAACCATTCTGAAAAAATTTATTCCTTGCTTGCTTGGTGTAGGCATCATAGAGATCAATTTATTTGTAGACAGTATAATCGCATCATTTTTGCCTAAAGGATCAATTTCTGTGCTTACATACAGTAATCGTTTTATGCAAATACCTCTTGGCGTTTTTGCTGTTGGATTTGCAACAGTACTTCTTCCATATTTTTCTCGAATAACTTTATATGCTCCGAAAAGACTAAAATTTTATCTCCTTGAAACTATGAAATTTTCAACATGGGTTATAATGCCCGCTATATTTTTTCTAATACATTCTGCAGAACACCTGTTTCTACTTTTGTTTAGAAACAAAGCAACCCCAGCACAAATGCTGGAAGCTCAAGTCTTGTTAACAATTTACGCTTCTGGTCTAATCTTTTTTTCAGTTAATAAAATTTTGGTAAATATTTTCTATTCCTTAAAAGATACAAAAACACCAACCATAGGAACAGTTGTTGCAACAGTTGTAAATGTAATATGCAACATAGTAGGAATTTATTTCTGGGGCTCATATGGAATTGCAGCGGCAACTGTTAGCTCTGGCTTCACACTTACTTTATTTTGTTTAATATATTTATATAAAAAACATAACATTTTGTTTTTATCAAAACGTTACTTTTCTTTTTTCATTAAATACTTATTACAGTTTATTATTGGCATGTCTCTTTTTTATGGAATGCATATTTGCGCATCTTCTTATCTAAAACAAATTCAATATTCCCACTTCTTTTTATCAGATTGGGGATATTGGCTATTCACAATTCCTCTGTTTCTTTTTACAATGGGGTTCATGTTCTTAACAAAAAAAATACACAGAATAAAATTGTACTTCTTGGACAAATAAAATTTCACAAAGGTTATACGCAATAAACAAAAAAGTTGAAAACAAAAAAAGGAGAATTCCATGCTAAAAAGAAAAAAAACTTCGGCACTTTTTTTCTTGTCATTTTTTTCTATTCAATTATCTTTTTGCACCATTGATGGATTATGGAAATTAGAAGAGATAGATAATAATACGAATGAATACACAACAAGATCGCTAGAACCAACTAATTCAATAAAATTCGATACCAATCTTCTTGTTAGAACAAATGCATATTACCTGGGCACACAAAATACAAATCAGGAAAGCGCATCTCTTTCATACGCATATGTTTATACCGATACTAGCGATAGTGTTGTCAAAGTTGGTTTAACAAAACTTGCCTCAGAAAAAGCAAAAATAAATGGTGCAACAGAAGAAACCGATAACCCTCTATATAATGGTAGCGTTTCCTATTTAACAAGTAAGGGAAACTTTCCAATTGTAGTAATGAATACAAGAAACACAAGCTACACCGCAACCCCAACAGGGACCAACCAAACTATTTGTTTGGTTAAAGATCTTGCAACAGGAGGATCTATTTCTGTCAATACTGAATACATTCACGACGCTAACGAAGAAGATGCAAATAGTATTCTTGGAATCGCATCAAGTCATGCTGATATTTTTGTTGCTGTAGAATCTAATGGAGGCGGTTATACAAACGCTGGAATATCTATAATACAAACAGGTACAGATCGACTAACCCCTGTTGATTCAACAACAGGCAACTCCGGAAATAAAGCACAAAGTCTTGCTGCAGTAGGAACTCATGCAACAGTTGAAGCAATCAATGATATGTATTGGGACAGTTCTCTTTTGCGTCTTTATATTGCTCTTCAAGTTTATAAATCCGGAAGCGGTTCTAGCCCAGAATCGGTTTCTTCTCTTTTAGTAGGACGAATGGTAAAAACAGGCGAAGAAGGAGATGGTATAAATAAAATAATAAAATACAAACTTGAAATAGAATCCACCTTACCACTAGACCTTACTGATTTTGATACGATTGACCAAGAATCAGTTGTTGGATTTCATAACGCAGGAACACCAACCAATCGTTGTGCGTTACACAAAATTAAAACTATGCATGCAAGTACAAATAAATCATATGTAATTGTAAATGGAAATTCATATACCAACACAAGCAGCATATTAAAAACAGAAGTTTTTGCTTTACCAATTGTTCATATAACATATTCCAATTCTGAATACGAAACTTCTGTAACCGAAGCCATGATTGGAAAAATAGCAAAAAAAACCAACCAAGAAGAAGTTGTTGAAACAGCTGCCCAAATGGCAATAAATACCGATACTGCAGCAAAAGTTGGTGGCGGAACTCTTCCTAGCGGGCAAGATGTGCAAGATATGTTTGTTGTCGGTGATTCAGTATTTGTTTGCACAGCAGGAACAACCGATGATAAAAAAGGAATTTTTCAAAGTTCTGCAATTTTTGACAGTGACGGATTCATTCGAGCCTGGACTCCATGGCAACGCGTAATGGGAAGTACTGATAAAATTTTCGGAGGCATACTAGATTCAACAACTGGTAATTATTGGTCTTTAAGTGGAACTGATACTTTGAATAAAGACACAATAAAAATTACCCAATGGGGAAAAGGCGATAACGACTTACTAGGTCAATTACTACCAAAACTTGAAAACGAACTCCCTCAAAGTTATGCCGGCATTCATCAAATATTTAATTTTGATGAAAAAACAATAAGTTTCAAAACTGATGATTTTTCAATGATGATTGCAACTGGATACAAAAAAGTAATCGCAATTCAAACCGGAAAAGACTCCTCTGGTGTTTTTGTTCCAATTTTAGGTAACGATTTTAATTCAACAAACTTTTCAACAAACTCAAGAGTTTTCACAGACGACGCATTACAAGAAATTGGACCTATTTGTTGCGCAGATGTCTCCAAAAATTCTGTCGCCAATCAGGGCTGGTTATTTGTTGGCGGATACGATGGTTGGGCGGTTTTAAGAAATAGCACAACCGGAAATGGTTGGGATTCATCGGCCGGACTAAGTAGTCTTTCTTCTTTGGATACTTTGACTTTCAAAAAAATAGGTGCTTTGAATAACATTAGAAAACTTTCAGCTAACGATAGCTATCTTTATATTCTCACATACGATGGATTATATAAAATTGCTTTAGATGCAGATAATTTTAAAGATGCTGCAACCACTTCTCCAACATTAGTAACTCCACCACAAAGTATTACCGGATTGACAACAGAGGATTCTTTTCTTGATTTTATTATAAGTGGAAGCATCGGAATTTTAGCAACAACAGATGGATTATTTAAAACCACACTTGCTTCTGGAGTTTCTACAGAAATTTTATCTTCAGAAAATAATTCTCTAGGACCAGTAATGCACCTTTCATTTTCAGCTACAACAAAAGGCAACAACTACTCCGACGGAAATCTATGTGCCTTAGCAGCAAATATTTCTACAAATCTTGCAACAGTTATTCGTTTTGATGTTGCAAATAATACAGTCACCCCAATTACAGAATCTAAAGATTCCAGTATCGCTGCTAACAAAGATTATTACGTTCCATTTGGACTTTTCGGAACATCATTTATAACTGATGGCGCATTAGGCTTACATACTTTATCAAAACATTTTGATAGAACAGATTATCTACAAATGATTAATATGTCTTCGCAACAAATAAACGTACGGGCAAGTAATACAACGATAAATCTTGATCTCGAAAGCACATCTTATAATATAGGTATTCCGATAAAAAACACGGCATCTGGAGCATGGGTAATTCCGGGAGACTGGGGAATACGAGTTAACGAATAACAAATAAAGGTACAACAAAATGAAAAAACAAATACGCATAGCACTAACAATAATAATAATTTTTGTCGGAACATGTTCTAAAACTTTTGCTTATTTAGAATCTAATTTCTTTCGCCCTTATGATGTCGATTTCAAAACATTTGAATGGGGAAAAAAGAATCTTCGTTTTGGCACTTTTTACGAATATGGAACAACAAGTCAATGTAGAGATTGGGATGAAAACAAAGTAAATGTTCTGCAAATGTATGGTCAATATCAATCAAGCTTGGCAATGCTTTTAGGTGCTCCTAAAAATACAACCATTTATAATCTTGCATTAAAACATATTCCAGGATCTTCACCAAGTACGCACGATGATTATCGCGGCAAATTTGAAGTGACTGGTAATTACAAAGAACAAAATGCAGTATTGTTTGGGAAATGGAAACTACCAATAAAAAGTCTTCCTGGTACACTCGCCCTTTCTGTTTTTGTTCCAATAAAACAAATCGAATTTTATAATGTGAATTGGCAAGATCAAACGCTAGATGTTTTAGCTGCAGATCTTTTATTTAAGGCCGATATTTCCAACAACTTAGCAACTAACGTAAAAACTCTTGGCAATCTAGATATTAACGAAAATGGTTGGAAAAAAACTGGCATAGGCGATACCGTAGTAACTCTTCGCTGGTATAAAAATTTCAAACAAATAGACAAAGAATATTTAAAAAATGTTCGACTAGTATCACAACTAGGAATTTCAATTCCAACAGCAGAACAAAAAGATGAAGACCAAGCACTTTCAAAATCACTTGGTAATGATGGAGCTTGGGGAATACCAACAAGACTTGCCTTGTATCTCGAATTTAAAAAATATATAGATTGTGGATTAGAATTTGATTGTACAAGTTTTTTATCTACAACAAAAGTTAGACGTCTAAAAACAAATCAATATCAGACAGATTTTTTGCTTTTACATAAAGGAAATACAACAAAACGATTTGGACCAGAATGGAGATTTAATTTATTTTTGAAAGCAAAAGAAATTCTACCCGGTCTTTCTGCAATTGCAGCATATCAATTCTTAAAACACGACGAAGACAGACTTTCTCCAAAATCAAATAATTTTAATTACAACATTATAAACTCTGCAGAAGGTCTTCAAGAATGGCATACACATAATGCAATATTCACACTCTCTTATAATCCATTACAAAATAAAAACTCAAAAGTTAAACCTCAAATAAGTCTTTTTTATAAAATACCTATAACAGGAAAAAGAGCCGCACTTTCCAATACTTTTGGTGGACAAATTGGAATAATTTTCTAATATATTAACATCAACTCGATAATTATTTTTGAAGCTTTTTGGCAATTAAAACCTAATATATCCCGTTCGCCCTGAGCCTGTCGAAGGGTTTCGTCGAACAAACCACGGAATTTATCATGTTTAGAAAGAATAACAATATGAAATATTCATCTAAAATATTACTGCTTTTAACATTCACGTTACTAAAAAACATTGCGCTTTTTAGTGATCTATCATGTCCTCATCTAAGAAGTTCTCGCAACGGAAAATTTCTTGCTGATTTATCAATCTCAAAAGATAGGATTAAAGTAAGTAAAGCAGTAGAAAGTGAAGCAGTAGAAATAGTTATGCCATATGTATCTTCAATCCCTCTCCCCCATTATTCAAAACTTTCGCATTTTGCTATTACAACAGACGGCAAAAAAATAGCATACTGTCTTCGTGGTGATAAATTAATCCATGTTGTCAATTCATTAGAACCACAAATAATAATAAGAATAGAAAGCAAACACTCTGGTCATATAACAGATCTTGCTTGGTCAGAGCATAATGAGATTCTCGCCTCATGTTCAAGTGATGGTACAGTCAAATTGTGGAAAAAATCAGAAAAAAAATATCTAACCGATGAAACAAATTATAAATTTGCAGGAGAAATAGAAAGAAGCGATAAAAAGAAAATAAATTCAATAAGTTGGGGTATAATGCCTTACTGGAAAATAAATAAATCTCCTGCAGGAGGAAATTGTCCCGCAACAACTCTAGCTTGCGGCTTTGATGATGGGAGTATAAAAGTTTGGTGGGTATACAACATCACTTCTTACTACAGGTCATGTAAATGCACAGAAATCCACGACATTCCTCCATATACTGGATACTCTATTAAACATATAGAATTTCATCTTAACAAATTTGGCACTATTCTCTCGGCGGGAGAATATGGTGTTATTCTCGCTGTAACAGCGGACAATTCTGTAAGATTATTTAACACAGACGATATGAGTTTCTTTACAATACGAGAACACAGCGATTGTGAGTTATTATCAGTTTCATTCTCATCATTCGGAAGATATATAGTTTTACAAACAAAAAGTAGTACACAAATTTGGAATTATGAAACAAAAACAATTTACAAAACATACGAAACTCCAAATATAATTTCCGTGGCATTAGTTGAGGATGTTATCGACGGAGAACCATCTTTAATATTGGTAATGAAAGACGGTTATAACGGTAATATAGAAAGAATATTTGTCCGATGAAATATCCATCTAAAATATTGCTGCTTTTAATATTTGGATTACTAAAAAACATTCTACTTTTTGGTGATCTATCATGTCCTTATCTGAAAAGTTCACGCGACGGGAGATTTCTTGCTGGTTTAAGCAATTCAAGAAAAACAATTAAAACAGTTGGATCTTTAGGAAAAACCCGACTAGATAAAAGTACAATGACCATCCGCCATCTTTCATCCATTTCGCATTTTGCTATTACACGAGACGGCAAAAAAATAGCATACTGTTTTAGCTATGATAACTTAATCTACATTTTCGATTTATTAAAACAACAAACACAAATCATAGAAAGTAAACAATCTGATTGGATAACAGATCTTGTTTTTACAGAACATTATCATGAATGTCTTCTCGCCTCATGTTCAAGTGATGGTACAGTCAAATTATGGGAAAAACAAAAAAAATATGACCTTGATTATAAATTTGCACAAGAAATAAAAGGAAGCAAAGAAAAGAAAATAAATACAATAAGTTTTGGCATAATGCCTCACTATAGATTAAAAAAATCTGCTGGAGGCGGAAATTACCCTGCAACAACTCTAGCTTGCGGCTTTGATGATGGTAGCATAGCCGTCTGGTGGGTATCATTTTGTTGCGTCACTCGAAAATATCAATTCATACAAATCCACGAAATTCCTCCATATACTGAACACGAATTAAAATCTATTAAACATATAGAATTTTATCCTAAACAACTTGGCGACTTTGACGATGAAATAAACTGGGATGTTATTCTAGCGGCGGAAGCTGACAATTCTGTAAGATTATTTAACACAGACGATACAAATTTCATTACAATACGTGAACCAAGCGATGACGAATTATTATCAGTTTCATTCTCATCATTCGGAAGATATATAGTTTTACAAACAAAAAGTCATACACAAATTTGGAATTATAAAACAAAAACAATTTACAAAACATACGAAACTCCAAATATAATTTCCGTGGCATTAGTTGAGGATGTTATCGACGGAGAACCATCTTTAATATTGGTAATGAAAGACGGTTATAACGGTAATATAGAAAGAATATTTGTCCGATGAAATATCCATCTAAAATATTGCTGCTTTTAATATTTGGATTACTAAAAAACATTCTACTTTGGGGTGATCTATCATGTCCTTATCTAAAAAGTTCACGCGACGGGAGATTTCTTGCTGGTTTAACCATCTCAGGAAATACGATTGAAGTATTGGGAACTTTAGGCGCACACAAACCAAATAAAAATATAATAGATCTCCCAACTTATTCAGCATGTTCGCATTTTGCTATTGCACCAAACAACCAAAAAACAGCATACTGTCTTCTTTATAAAGCATGTCGTCCTGTACGTAAAGGGTTAATTCATATTGTCGAGCCATTCGAATATAAAATAACAATCGAAAGTAACCACTCTGGAATCATAACAGATCTTGCTTGGTCCACGGATGGTACAATTCTCGCCTCATGCTCAAGTGATGGTGTAATCAAACTGTGGAAACGAACAGAATGGGAAGAGACAGATAAAATACCTTACGAATTGATAGATGAAATATCTTACGAATTGATATTAGAAATACAAGCAACCGATAAACAGCAAATAAATTCAATAAGTTGGAGCGGCAGGCCTTACGCAACAAAAGTGCTAGCTTGCGGCTGTAAAAATGGTCTTATAGAAATTTGGCAGATAAACGAAACCACTTCTCCGTGTAGATGCTCAAAAATACGCACATTATCAACACACAAATCAGAATCTATTCGGCACATAGAATTTAATCCTAAAACACTCGGCGTTATTCTCTCTGTAGCAGCGGACAATTCTGTAAGATTATTTAATACAGACAGTACGAATTTCTTTACAATACTAGAACCCAGCGATAATAAATTATTATCAGCCCTATTCTCACCATGCGGAAAATATATAGCTTTACAAACAAAAAGTCAGACACAAATTTGGAATTACGCAACAAAAACAATTCACAAAACATACGAAACTCCAGATATAATTTCCGTGGCATTGATTGAGGATGTTATCAACGGAAAACCCTCTTTAATATTGGCAACGAAAAGACTCGAGGATGGTGCAATAGATAGAGAAATTATTGACAAAAAAGCTTCTCCGCGCGCACCGAAAAGATACGATAGTGATGAACTGCTAAAAACAGCAGCTAAATATCGTGTCGAAATATAAATTTTCTAATAAAATTTATTACGCATTATCAAGTTGATCTGTCAAAATTCCTTTTTGTTCATATGCAATAACTTTTGCCTTTGCCTGCAACAAAGCATCCATTAAAATCTCTTTTCTTGTAATAATCCCGTCAACTTCGTCAATTTCCAAAAATGTAACTACATGATTATTTAATTCCTCTTCAATTTGTTTATAAAATTCAAAAGGAAGAACCGAACCCCTGAAATCAAGATACCAAGCAAAACGACGCGATAAAGTATCCCATAAATCATCCAAATCATCTTGGTCTGTTATAATCCCTTTAACTCCAAGAACATGTAATTGATCTGCAATAGACAAAAATGAAGGCCAAATACCCTCATAATTATTTTCATCCCACAACACTCTATTCAAAAGAACATGAAGAAAGTTAACTACGCATTGGCGTAATTTTTCAGAAAGATCTCTTTTTTCTGCCTCTTCTCGTTGAATTTCAAATGATTCACGAACAAGCGCATTTACATCTTCAGTAAGTTTTATAGAAAATTTATCAGGATCAAAAATATTTCTTTTATCACTGCTTACTTCTATATTGTCATCAACAGTACTTTCTATATTTCTTTCCAAATCACTTAATGCTGTTAAATGCAAATACTCTTCTATATTTCTTCGGTCCAAATACATATCAAGTAATCTAGGCAAAGGTTTTATAACTTGTTCAAGAACCGTATAATCAATTATTTCATATGATTTAAGTTTATTTGTTATTAAACGCAAACATAAATTTAATGAAGTTATATCTAAGTAAAAATCTTTAGACATAGTTAAAAGCGTTACAATATCAGTTCCATCCTGAGAAAGATCTGCATCACTGTTATAAAGACTTTTTGCAAATTTTATAATTCTTTGGTTATATATGTATGTTTTTGTTGAAAAATAACCTCTCCCAGGATTTAAAAAACCATCCCCAAAATTTAACTTTGAATTATCATAGTAAGGCAAGGAAAACCATTTAGACTTACTCTTGTCTTCTTCTCTTTCAGAATTTGCATCAGCAATATCCAATCCTTTACCTTTATCGACTTCTGCACTTTTTTCTGTTCCTTCAATTCTTACTTTCAAATCCTCAGAATGCGCATCGCCAGAAGCACTAGTTTTTGCAAAAGAATAAAAAGTCATACTAAAAGTAAGCATACCAAAAATAATAAATAGTTTTTTTCGTTCCATCTCCCAACCCTTTCTGATAAAGTACGAAAATGTACAAAGTTTAAGATACCCCTATCCACCCATAAAAATATTACCATGGATAATAGCACTTTTTCAAGAAAATCAACACGTCTATGAACAAGGAATAAGCAAATGCCTCTTTATCAATATGATTCGTATAATAATCAAGGGAAAAGAATACGCGGCACTATTGATGCATCCTCTACACAAAATGCTAAAGAACTACTTAAAGGTCAAGGCTTGATGCCAATATCTGTAAAAGAAATTGATAAAGAAGTTTCTACATTTTCTATCGCACAACTATTTGAAAAAAAAGTTGATACAAGAACAAAAGTTTTATTCACCAAGCAATTGAGTGTTTTACTAAAATCAGGAGTCCCTTTGTTGCGAGCATTTGAACTTCTCATAGACCAATTCGAAGGCGAATTTAAAAGAATACTTATAAATGTTAAGGATGGGATAAAAGAAGGAAAATCACTCGCATCTCAACTAAACAAATACCACAAAGTTTTTCCAAATGTTTACATACAGCTCGTAAAAGCCGGAGAGGCAAGCGGGAAGCTTGAAGTGATTTTAAATCGTTTAACTAATTACTTAGAAAGAACTGAAGAAACAAAAAAACGCGTCAAAAAAGCAATGGCTTACCCGATATTTATGATTTCTTTTTCCATTCTTGTCATAGTAGGAGTCTTAACATTTCTTATCCCTAAAATTAAAGATATGTTTTTAGGAATGGGCGGAAAAGAATTACCTGGCCCAACACAAATGCTAATGAACATGTCAGATTTTTTTCTAAATAACATACTAATGATTTCTCTTATATTTCTTCTTATTATTATAGGATTTTTATATTGGAAAAAAACACCAAAAGGAAAATATCAAATCGATGCCCTAATTTTGCAAACTCCTCTTGTGTCGTACTTTGCAAAAACAAAAGCTATTGTACAGTTTAGTAAAACGCTTGGCATGTTATTGGAAAGCGGCGTTAATCTTTCAGAAGCCTTAGATATTGTTTGTAACATTGTTGATAACAAAGTTTTAATACAAAAACTGCAAGAAGCACGTGACAACATAATAAAAGAAGGTAAAATAGCTAAGTACCTAAAAAAAACAGGGATATTTCCAGCCATCGCAACTTATATGATTTCAACAGGTGAAGAATCTGGGAACCTTGCCGATATGCTTCTAACGGTAGGAAATGACTATGATGCGGAACTAGAAGAAATCACAGAAAGTTTGACGTCAAAAATTTCACCAATCATGATGGTTATAATGGCAGTAATTATTCTGTTTATAATTTTATCGATATTCTTACCTATTATGGAAATGGGTGAAGGAATGGGAATATAAAAACAATTAATAATATAAGGGAGACAATATGATCCACTCTCAAAAAAAAGATGCTTTTTCGTTAATGGAAGTTATGATTGCTGTTATCATTATGGGTGTTCTTGCTTCACTCGCCGGACCAGCAATTTTGAAAAAAATGCGACAATTAAATGTGAATGCAACTATCGCAACAATGGCTAATTTTAAATCCGCTTTAAATGATTATCGAGAAGAAGTTAGACATTTTCCAACTAAAGAAGAAGGTGGACTCGAAGCACTTGTAAAAGCTCCAAAAGGACTAAGAGGTTGGGATGGTTCATACTTAGAAGGTAAAACTGAAATTCCATTAGACCGATGGGGAAATGAATACGTTTACAACCGTCCACCTAAAAAATATCCCGTCTATAAATACTATGAAATTATTTCCGAAGGCGACGAAGTAGACACTAAAGGAAAGGAATTACACGACGGACAATAATTTTATGATTAAACGCATAGCAGCGTTTTCTTTAATAGAAATATTAATTGTTGTTGTGGTTATTGGTGTTCTTGCAACGTTGGCAGTCCCAAAGCTAATTCGCAAATCGCCAGAAACTTCATGGGAGTATGTTGTAGACGAATTAAATAATCTTGTTTATTTTGCTCGTCAAGAAGCAATTTCAAAACAAAAAAATCATCGCATTGTCTTTTTTGTAGGAGAAAAAGAATCATCTGCTCATGTAGAAATTGGAGAAGAAAATCCAGAAAATACTAGTGAAACAATATTTAAGCCAGCGTACTCTTATTATTACAATCCAAAATATATTTTTCCAAAAAATATTTCTATCGCCGAAGTTTTTCTTGGAAAAGAAGAATTATTAAAAAGCAACAAAAACAAAACCGCTTATTGCTATGTTATACCGCACGGATTAGTCCAAGAAATATTAATACATCTAACACGTCGCGAAGAAGATGGAACAATTTCTAAAACCACATTAAAAATGGCTCCTTTTTTTGGCCGTTTTGATCTTTACAAAGGTTTTTCAAAACCACAAAAAAAACGGTATTGAATCATGAGTAATAAAAAAGAAGGTTTTACTCTCGCGGAAGTTTTATTATCGTTAACAATACTTGTTACATCGGTATATACGCTTTCAAGAATTCAAATACGATCATCATTTAAAGTCGCAAAAAATCGCGAAGAAATTCATCGAGTTTTTTTAATAAAAAAAGAATTATACAAACTTTTTTTAAATCCAAAAGTAAAAGAAAAGCCTTTTGTTACAAAACTAGAAACTCCACTTACAAAGATTACATCACATAAACAAGAAATTCATAAAAAGTCTGAATTAAATCAATTCACAAAAGAAATAGATATAATTTGGGCAGAAGGTGAATGGAAATATAACGATAATAACTACTCACTTAAAATGATAAGTTTTGCGCCAAAACCAATTAAAAAAGAAAAATGAAAAAAAATAGTGCTTTCACCCTTCTTGAACTTTTAATTGCAACAGCAATTTCTGGATTTATTATTGTTAGCATTATGCAAGGCTACAGAAATGCACAAAAAATACATTTAAAAATACGCAGAACATTGGATGCTAATCATACAGCTTGTCTTTTTTTCAACCAGATAGAAAGAGATATATTAACAGCATTTATTCCGCAAGAAGATACTAAAAAGAAAGATGTAAAAGAAGAAGAAAAAGAACAGAAAATCAAAGGGAAAAAAACAGACAAAAAAGAAAACGGCACTTTGTATTTCAAAGCCAGTGTTTATGAAAATCAAACAAAAAAAATTGATGATAAAAAATATGAACTTTTTAAGACCTTGAATTTTATTAACACTAATCCTCTTCAAGTGTGGGGGCAAAAACTTGTTCGACAAGTCCGCATAGCTTACATGCTCACATTAGATAAGAAAAACAGCACTAATAATAGAAATGTTTATAAGCTATATAGAAAAGAAACTACCGATATAAAAAATGTAAAATTCAAAGAACCAGAAATCATTAATCGTAAAAAACCAGAACACCCAGTACGAAAACATTTAGTCGCAAAAAACATTAAAGAATTATACATAGAATACATAATGCCAAAATCTCAAAATCCTAAAGATGATGATAAACAAGACCCAGAAGAAAAAATTTTAAAATCATTTAGCTGGGGTGACGATAAAAATAATGATAAAAATATCGTTCCACAATATGCATCTATAATGGTCACTTTTTGGGATAACACTTTTACTTATTATGATACCTTCCAGTGTATGATTCCTATTCTTTCTTATCCAACAGAAAAAGAAAAACCAGAAAAAGCTAAAGAAAAAGAAAATGAAAAATCGAAAAAAGAAAACAAAGAATAACTATGAGCACAAATAAACAATCTTATGTATTAATTTTTACATTAAGCATAATGACTCTTATCACAGTTATTACGTTTCAGCTTATGCACAACGTATTTGTTGGAACAAACTTCGATAAAACAATGATCAATCGAGAACACGCAGAAATGCTTGCCCTTGGCGGGATTAACCTAGCAATTTCTCAACTTACAATAAGAGAAGAACAAAAAAACAAAGATCAAGAAATAAAAGATGAATCACAGAAACCCAACGAAAAAGTATTCAAACAATTTTTAAAGCGAATTTTACCCCATTTAAATCGCTGGCAAGTTTTTACTCTAAATGAAAAATATGAAGGCTTTGATGGGGAAATAAAATTGTGTATTACAAGCGAAGATGGAAAAATCAATATTAATGAAGCATTCGATTTCGAAAAAAAAGAGTTCAAACAAGAATATAAAAAGCTATTAGAATCACTTTCTATACGAGGCAAAACAGCTAATGGGGAAATTCTAAAAAAACTAACTGCGTTCTTTAAAAAAAGAAATAAAAAAATCGACGATATTTCTCAAATACAAGAAGTTTTGCCACAGCTAGATATATTTTTTTACGAACCACCAGTAAGAACAAAGAAACAAAGTAAGGCTTTCCAAAATCAACGCGTTGCCTTACAAGATCTTTTTACAATTTGTAGCTCCAATGGAAAAATCGAACCATTATTTTTATCAGATTCGGTATGCTCCATATTTCGATTAAAAAGGCCCAAGGCTTATGACTCAGAAAAAATGAAAACTAAATTCAAACACTTAATAGAAAAGCTAACCCCTGATACAACGCAAAACACGGATGAACACTGGAATATACTTAAACCTATATATAACAAAACACCACAAGGCCTAGATAATTATAAAAACATTTTCTCCCCGAAATTTGAGCCTAAAGTATATTCTGTGCTATCTTCTGGAAAAGTTGATAATGTTGAACAACGATTACTAGCAATTATTAAAAAGGTGGATATTTCTCAAAAAGAAAATCAACAAGAAAAAATAGAAGTAAAAAAGGAGAAGGGAAAAGATAAAAAGCCTCTTTTTCCAAAACAATTTAAAATTTTAAAAATTTATTGGCTTTGAGGATAAAAACGTGAAAGCAGAAACGCGTGTTGGAATATTTGTCATCATAGCAATGGGAGTATTTTTCTATTTAAGTATTAATATAGGAGCTTTTCGACTTGATGAAGCACAATATTATCCATATCGAGCATACTTTGAAGACACAGGGGGACTTGATCTTAAATCACCAGTAAAAATAGCTGGTGTTGAAGTCGGCTGGGTTGATGAAATTATTTTACAATCTGGTGGCACAGCAGAAGTTCATCTAAAAATTAAAAAAACGCATAATCTTGCTCGCAATACTTATGCAACTATTCAACAAGAGGGACTCATAGGAACAAAAAGCATTGATGTTGATCCTGGTGATATTACAACAGGAATTCTCCCTCCAGGCAGCACATTGGCAATGCCTGGCAAATCTCCAGCTAGTGTTGGTGAATTGCTAGAACAATTTAGAGATATCGCATCAGGAATTCAAGATTTAGTAGCATCATTTAAAAATGTATTTTCAACTCGCAAAGGCGAAGAAAACCTTAAGCTGGCTCTTAATAATGTTGCCGATGCTTCAAACAAAATTGCAAACTTTTCTGGTGTTCTCGAGCGCGTTCTACATAAAAATGAAAATAACATAAATAGCATGCTCGTAGATTTCAAAAAAACAGCCTTTAATCTGCAAGACGGTATTCCAAAAATTACAGATGACTTTCACAGCATAACTGGTAATGCAGACAAACTAACACTTGCTTTTGCAGATGACACACTTCCTGCAATATCTGATGCTTCCGACAGCATTGGTAATGTTTTCAATAAAGTTAATGATGGAAAAGGTGTAATAGGATCTCTCGTTAATGATGACGACCTTTCACAAGATGTAAAAAATACAGTCAAAGGTCTAGAAGCATATTTTGGAAAAACAAGTTCTCTTGGAATTTTAATAGATATGCACGTCGAAAATATGATTAAAACAAAAAATGACAAAGGTTATTTGGAAATTAAACTAAGACCGTCCCATGATTACTTTTATAATATACAACTCGTATCAGACAGCTATGGAAGCGTTCGAAAAACAGAAGATCATTATAAAAGGTTTGATACTAACGGCAAAGAACTGCCAACATCTTTATTAACGTCAGCTAGAGATAAAATAGAATTTGCAGACAAAGTTGAAACAATACAAAGAATTAAAAATGACATATTATTTAGCTTTCAGTTTGGAAAACGTTTCAACAGACTTGCTCTTCGAATAGGTATGTTTGAAAACGCATTTGGTATGGGTTGTGATTATTATATTCCTCTAAAAACAAACAAACTGCATTGGATAACAACAATTGAAGCATTTGACTTTATGGGAACTAAACGTGTTGATGATTCAAGACCATACATAAAATGGATGAATAAACTTCACTTCTTAAAACATGTATATACAACATTTGGCCTAAGTGATATTTATAGCAAGAAAACCGCAAGCCCATTCTTTGGCGGTGGAATAAGATTTAATGATGATGATCTCAAATATATTCTGTCTGCTGTACCTATTGGAAAGATGGTAAAATAATACTTAAAATTCTATGCTATACCAACTTCTTCATCTTTAGACGGACAGTCTAAAATAACATCTTTGTTTTCTATGATTTCTTTATCGTCTTCTGAATTTTCTACCACCCCTTCAATTTCATCACTCTCGTCGTAAAAAACAATTCCCCTCTCATAAACCCAATCGTAATTATCTTCATAACCACTATCATACATATCGCCAATACCAAAAAAATATTCCATGATATTCACCTTTGGCCGTATTAAAATTATCAAACAGAAAACTATTCTTAATCAAACCCTCAAGATTGATTGGCTAATCATAGTTAAGTTTCTTGTTTAATCAAAAAAAAATATAAAGTAACACTATAACTTAGAAAACGTTAATATAGATTTTCAGATACGAATTTTTACGATACTACATGTAACAATTCTTGCTCATACGCATGCATAATTTTATGATCTTTTTCTGTTTTATGATCATATCCCAGTAAATGTACAATTCCATGAACAAGCAAAATATCTATGCATTTTGGAAATGAAACACCCCATTCTGTAGCATTTTTTTTTGCAAATTCGAGCGATATCATAATATCGCCCAAATTCTTATCTTCTTCATTTTTTACAATAATCCTACGCCAAGGCTTCGGCTCATAAATAATTTCTTTTCCAGGCTTTAATTCTGAATGATACGGAAATGATAAAATATCTGTTGCAGCATCTTTTTTGCGAAACTTCTTGTTGTACCGTCTAATTGTTGTATTTGTAGTAAACCAAACACTCACATCAAAATCATCATATCCAAGCGAATGAAGAATCTTTTTTAACTTTTTTTGAACAATAGCATTGCTTACACGTATTTTTTTTATATTATTTTTAACAAAAATCATACGCAAACCTTTATTTCCCATACACCATCAATTTCTTCAATGCCATCTTTTTCTGATGATTTATCCGAATATTTGATACTTTTTGCATTCGTAACACCAGCAAGCAATGTTTCTAATGTTTTTATTTTTTCTAAATCAGATCCACAAATTATCAATTCTTCTATTTCTTGTTTTAGCGAAAGACTCTTCTCGCTCTTTAATTTTCTAACAACGGCAACCACTTTTATGATCGTATTAAATAACTTTGCGCTCTGCTCAAAATTATACCCATAACGCTCGTTATCAAACTGAGATGTATGGATGGATTCCAATTGTTCTTTGTCTTCATAAAATTGGCCAAAAAGAGTTTCTGCGATGTGCGGTAAAATTGGTGATAACAATTGTAAAATACCAAACCCTACTTCATACAACACAAATCGTGTACCATCTATTTCTTCTTTGTTGTATTTTTCTGGATTAAAAAGCTGGTCTTTAATTAATTCAAGATAGTTGTCACAAAAGTTATTCCAGAAAAATGTTTCCACTTCTTCTAGCGCACGAGTGTAATTATATTCGACAAACGCTTTTAGCGCTGAAACATATGTAATACTAAAATTATGAAGTAGCCATTCATTCAATGTACTTAAATTTTTTGGCGCAGATTCTTTTTTGTATACATCTAAATGATCTTTGCAAAATCTAAATGCATTCCATAATTTTGTTAACAAACGCATACCAATTTTAAATTGGTTTTCGCTCAACGCGGTATCGGTACCAAGTTTTCCATGCGCAGCCCAATATCTAATTGCATCGGCCGGATATTGCTGTAATAAACGTTCAGGCGTAAGTTTGCTACCGCCTTTTGATTTAGAAAGTTTTTCTTTTCCGTCGGTTACATATCCTGAAATAACAATTTCTTTCCACGGAATTGTTTTATTGTGATAGTAAGCCTTCACGATTGTATAAAACGCCCAAGTCCGAATAATATCATGCGCTTGAGGACGCATACTCATCGGAATTGCAATGCCTTTATCGTTTTTTGGCCAGTTAGCATTAATTTGCGGAGTCAACGAAGAAGTATTCCATGTATCCATTAAATCTGTTTCTGGTTCGAGACGCGAACCTTCGCAATGTGGACATTTACCGCCAGGATATGATTGTTCTTGTGGATCAATTGGTAAATCTTTTTCTTCAGCCAAAACAACTTTTTTACAATCAACACAATGCCATAACGGAAACGGTACAGCGTAAAAACGTTGTCGCGAAATGCACCAATCCCACTTTAAATTTGTAACCCAATCAATGTACCGTGACTTCATGAATGCGGGTTTCCATTCTATCTCTTCTGCTAAATCTAAAAATGTTCCTTTGTGATCAAGAATGTTTACAAACCATTGCGTTAAAACAAGATATTCAATTTCGTTTTTGCATCGTTCGTGAGTATTTACTGGATGTGTTATTTGTTTTTGAGAAAGTAACACACCTGCTTCTTGTAACAATTCTAAAACTTTTTTTCTTGCATCGCGCACGCGCAAACCAGCAAGCGGTCCTGCTTCATCTAACCAAACACCATTTCTACCAACAACTTGTACAAGTGGAAGCTTATGGTTTTTGTACCATGTAATATCTTGTTGATCACCAAATGTACAACACATAACAAGACCGGTCCCTTTTTCTTTATCAACCGTGTCATCGGCTAAAATAGGAACTTCTTTATTAAAAACAGGTGTAATTGCTTTTTCACCTTTTAAATGAATATAACGTTTGTCTTTTGGATGATAAAAAACAGCAACACACGCCGGTAATAATTCTGGTCGCGTCGTTGCGATAACTAATTTTTCTCCGCCTGGAGTTTTAAATTCTATATCGTTAAATGTTGTTTTAACTTCAACGTTATCTAATTCTGCTTGCGCAACCGATGTTCTACAAATTGGGCAATACAACGCGGGTTCTTCTTTTCTGTAAATAAAACCTTTGTTGTATAAATCGATAAATGAATACTGAGAAATTTTTCTAACTGGCTCAGAGATAGTTGAATATGTTTGTGACCAATCAATAGAAAGACCCATCGACTTCCACAATTCACTAAATTCTTTTGATGAATTTTCTGATTCTTTTAAACATAAATCCATAAATTCGGAACGCTTAAGCATGTGCGCGCGAAGTTTATGTTTTTTTTCTACAAAGCGCTCTGTTGGTAATCCATTATCGTCGTATCCCATTGGATAAAAAACATTGTGACCACTCATTCGCTTAAAACGTGCAATTATATCTGTATGGGTATAAGAGAAAATATGCCCGATATGCAAAGAGCCAGAGACTGTTGGCGGCGGTGTATCGATACTAAAAACTTGTTTTTTATTTTTTGCATCAAATTTATATAATTTTTTGTCTTCCCATGTTTTTTGGGACTGTTTTTCATTTTTTAAATGATCGTATCTTTTATCCATTTTTTTTAACCTTTAACCGTTTTAAGCATATAAAACCATAAAAACAGTATATCATAAGCAAAAAAAATTGCCCCGCGCTTTTGCGTGAGGCAAATTAAAAAATATTTAATGTTTTTTATTCTGCTTCTGTTTTTTGTCCCGTAATTATTATCAACTCCTTAAAACACCGCCTACCATTGTAACCTGACTCATCATCGACAAATAATAGGGTTCGCTTTGTTCAGGGAAAGCATACCCATAAAGAAGACAGCAAACATTCCCCATCGCATACCCTTGCCGCAACCTGTTCTCTCGGTCCTCTAGCGTTAATAATAAATACTTTTTCTCTTCCTGTGTTGCTTTTGAAACAATTTCTCTAAGAGCTTCCTCTGTTATGTCCAATAATGTTTCTCCTTGTAACAAAACCTTTTCATCATAAATTTCAACCAATTCTGCTTCTGGCTCGCCACAAAACAAACTGCCCGATGAAACCAACAAAGATAAAACAAAACAGCCTAATATTTTTCTATTAGATATTTTCACGAAAATTCCTTCTTGTTAAAAAAATTGAAAAATTAAATAAAAAACAAACGTTAAACGGAATTTATCAAATTAAATAAAAAGATCAAATTTATTTTCTAGATTTTTCTTTGCAAATTTTACAAACCAACTCTATATTCTCGCCAAGCAAACTTAAAAGTCCACCTATTTCGTCACAAAAAGAAGGCGTTCTGCTTACTTCCGAATTATAACTAACTTCACTTACCGAAACAGAATCCGCAGGTAAAGCAGAATCAAAATCGAAGTCACTATCATCGTCTTCTGTATAATCATCAAAGTCAAAATCATCATCTTCTGGAATAGCCGCTAATCTTTCTTGCGTAAATCTTGCATCGGCATCAACAGAAACTGGTCCCCCATCCATAACTCTTAGATATCTTTCTTTTCTTCCATATAAAAAGCAAAGAAGTAATTGTAATTTACACAAACTTAATTCGCTTAAATTTTTTCTATCTAACTCTAGTAATGCATCCTCTTCCTGTTGTCGCCCTTCTGTCGTTCTTAAATCAAATGATTTCCCATTTTTATCTTTAAAAATAGCTGCGGGATTTGTTGCAAAACTTTCTGGCTCACGTTTAAACATTTCCTGCATCGAACGATTTAAACGCAAAATTGAATCGCTTGTTGCAGGGCCTTCCATTGCAAAAGTTATATTAAAAATAAAAAATAATAAAAAAAATAATCCCAAAAAATTTTTACTTTTCATCGTTCCCCAAGTTTTAAAATATTCCCCAACTCAAAACCACTTATTTCCACAAGTAACTTACATACATAACTACAGTATAAATAAGTAAAATGCCCTGTACAATGTTACAGAGCATTTTTACAAAAATAGTTTTGCAAATAAATTATTTATTTATATTCTTGCTGCATTCTTACTTGCGTCAAATAAGTATTATTTATTGCCAAAACTCCAATACTATCTTCAACTAAAGATAATCTTTCATTTGCATCTTCTAATAATAATTTGCAATTTTCCAAAGTAGCCGAACATATAGAAATAGAAGAATAATCCTTAATACATCTATTTAATTTTCTTATTATCCATTTTAACTTTTGTTGAATTTCCTTAAGGTCTCTTTGAATATAAACTAATGGCCACTTGCTAGTATGGTACAATTCAGCATGATCCATTACGGCTTGTGGCGATTCCAAAGCCCATACAATTAAAGGACTTGATGAAATGACATTAAATTCTTCACCAAGCAAATCATACTCTTCGTTAACTTTTTCAAAAGCAACTTCATCTACAATAAAAATTCGTTTTTTATTAACGTCTTCGATAAGGATATTAATTTGCTCGATTAATCTACTACTTTCATTAAACAATCGACCATCCCCATCTCTACCAATTGATTTAGCTTTCACAAACTCAGCAAGTTTAAACGCGCCACTTAATTTTTTCGATATTACACTTAAAATTCCATCGGCATACACAAAAGAATTTACACGGTCAAAAACAAACTTACAAAAAACTTCTTTAGAAGCAGCATCAAAAACAATCACTTCATGATTTCTGCATTCATCAAAAATATCTTTTGCCCCCTGCAATGCTGTATCCGGCAAATCTCCCAAAATGGTTTCATATACTGCGTAATTAACCAAAGCCATCACGCCTAACCCAATAGCAGAAGACATGCTAATTCTTTTAGCCCTCGATGAATTTTTCATTAAACAGCAAGTTCCAACGCCAGCGATAAGACCACTCCAAACGCCACAAACTCTTGCTTTGCTTTTGACTTCTTCTTTTGTTAATGAATAAGTATGATTTACAGTTCCAACAACAATAAAACATATAATTATGTTTCTTAACAACTTCTTCATACCTAACTCCTCAAACACTATTTCAAATAAACAATAGACGCTTTTTCTCGCAATTCTTTTATAAATTCTTTATCAAATCTTTCTTTTTTTTCATCCTGTATTTTCTTTTCAATTTCAACCCACCGCTCTTTAAGAGTCTTGATATGGCGATCTATTTTATCAACCAATTTAACAAGTTGATAACCAAATTCTGTAGTTATAGGTTTTGAAGTTCCTTCTTTTTTCATATTACTTACAAATGACATTTGCTCAGAAAGATCTTCTTTTTCAATCCAGTCGGCGTCTATCCAATCAATATTTTTTTTGTCTTTCACTTCTGCTTCTACTTCATCAATCGTTTTGTGTTTTTCTATTTCATCAAAAGGAATAATCGCAGTTTTCAACAAATACATATCATCTGCATATTCTGGATTATTTTCATAATATTTTTCAACTTCACTTCTTGCAACAACAACACGCTCACTTGCCTCCTGTTGCCTTAAGCTATTAATAGCAAGCCGACGAGCTATTTGATTTTTGTACTCCTTTAAACTTGTCCCTTGTTTTTTAACATAATCAGAAAGTTGTTCTTCATCCATATAAGAAATTTTTTGCATACCCTTCCATGATGCAACATGCTTTTCAACATCTAAACTTGATGGTAATAATTTGCGTTCAACTGCTTTTTGAAATAACAATTCTTGATCAATTGCCTCTTCCAAAGAATAAGCGCCGCCCTCTTTTTCAATTCGAGGTTGCCGCAAATCAGATAATAAAATATTTGAAACACCATTGACTCGTACAACAATTTCATCAACAACTTCACGCTTCGCATGCAAAAGGCCACCGAAAAAAGACGTGCCCAAAACTGTGATTGTCAAAACTAGTTTAATACCCCTCATAAAACTCCTTTTAAGTTAGTCATATAATTTAAAACAAAGCACACACATAATAAAAAAGGGTAAGATCTTTGTAAAGCAGATCTTACCCTTTTTTAAATATTTACGTTATATTACAATGTGCGCGACGAGTCATCTTCTGTATCAAAAGACTCTTCTTTAATCTCTACGGCTTCTTCTTTGCCTTGCGCCAATGATTCCTTAAAAAACTCTTCATTAACATCAACTACAAATTTACTTCTTAAATCGTTAGCATGTTTTTCATATACATCTTTAAATTTTGAATATTTCAGTTGATTAACAAGTTGTTCTTTGATCTCGTTTAATTCAAACATGATTGGAGCTTTTTTATCAATTGCAGCAATAACCCATGTGCTTTCTCCATCTTTCACAACATCAACAGCTGGCAAATTAGAAAATTTTAATGTTGCCTCTGTAATAAAGGCTGGCACCAATCCCGCTGGTTGACCATCTTTACTTACACGACCAAAGTCTTTGAATTTTCCATCTTTTTGATTTTTGGCGATTTTTTCAAAACCAGGAATTTCATTTCTAACCGTGTCATAAAAAGCCAACGCTTTTGCTCTATCTTCAAAGCTTACACCTTGGACCAAAGTGCCACCCGGTTCTTTAACATATTTATCTTTATTTTTTACATATTCTTCAACTGCATCTTTGTCTGCAACTTCTATAGAATCAAAAAGTTTTTTACTGTAAAAACGAGTAAGTAATAATTCTTTTAAACGACCAACTTGTTCTTCAAATGCTTCTTTAAACTCTGCTTCCTTCTCAACACCATCTTTTTCAGCTGCAACAACCATGAGTTTTACACGAATAAGATCATCTAAAATTTTTCTTTGCATATTCAAAGGAAGTAATGAAGGATCCATATTTCTCATTTGAGCCGAAAGTTCTTTATAGAACTCGTCTTTTGTAATAACTGGTTCTTGATTTATTTTTGCTAAAACAACATCATTTGCAGAAACTTTTAATTTTGTCTTTTTAGCACCAACTTTTAAATCAATACAGCCAGCCAAAAACAACAATGCTACTCCACCAACAACACACCGTGTCATGTGGTAAACACTTTTGTTTATCATAACTTCTACCCCTATCATCTGCGGTTATACAAATTATACAGTGCAATTTAACGAATTAATCGTAGCATAGACCATTAAATTTGCAAGTCAAGCATACAAACTGACACAACAAAATTTGCCTATCTTTCAATAATAATGTATGAATAATATGTACTCCATGCATTATATAACTAGATGTGATTACGATAAATTTTTTTGATTTTTTATAGTTCTTAGTCAGAAAGACAAAATATGGGCCAAAATGTAACTATCCATAAAATATCTTTTTCCGCTGCAGTGTTAATGAACATTAACCTGATGATTGGCGCGGGAATTTTCTTGATGCCAGAATTAATGGCAGAAAAATCTGGCGCTGCCAGCTTCTTGGGATGGGCTTTAAGCGCTATTATTTTTCTTCCTATTGTAATGAGCATTGCACATGCTGCAAAACTTTTTCCTGGCGCAGGAAGTTTTTATAGTTACAGCAAAGACACACTTGGTAAAACCGCGGGCTTTTTAAGTGGATGGACATACATTCTTGGTTGGGTTGGCATAATTTCAGTACAAATGTTTGGGCTAAGACAAGTCTTTGGGAAGTTTTTCAGTTTTTCTCCACTTATTTTTAATTTGTTGTTTCTAATATTTTTGTGTGTCATTTCTTCTGTAAATTTAAATGTTGTAAGTAAAATACAAAGCAACATCACGTTATTTAAAATTTCACCGTTAATTTTGGTAATCGCCTTTTTAGTTTTTTATTTGAACCCTCAATTTTGTATAACTGCACATGAATTTAAATCAATAGGACTTACAATCCCAATGGCCCTGTTTGGCTTTTGGGGATTTGAAGGTTGTTGCAGTATCAGTCATTTAATTAAAGGCGACAAAAATGCGGCATCTCGCGCAATCATTGTTGGTTTTTTTGCAACAGTATTAATTTATTCTCTCTTCCATTTTGGCTTAATTCACATTATGGGTGCACATAATCTTGGAACATATGGAGTATCGTCTTTTGTTAATTATTTAGGTTTTAATTCAGCGCCACAAACCGCAATGAACGCCCTCGTTTCTTCTGCAATTATCACTGCATACCTTAGTTCGTCTTTTGGCGCGTTCATTGCAAACTCAGAAATCATTCATGCAATGGCAAAAGAAAATCTTATTTTTGGATCTAAAGAAATTAAAAAAGTTAATAAACATGGAAGACCAACAAGATCAATTTTATTGCTTGGTTTTATTATTTTTATTTTTAGTTTAATTATTACGAACAAATTTATACTTAATTCTTTAAGCAATCTGGGAATGCTTTCTGCGTTCTCAATCACATTAATTTCTCTTTTTGTTATTTATAAAACACAACGATTGCGGCGAAGCCTAATTCGCTTGCTGTTTGCGTTCGCATCAATGCTTGTCCTTATTTTTTTCAGCTGGAATATAATGGGGCCAAACTTTGAAAAAAGAATCGTAGCAGCAATTCCACTTGTGATCGCCACACTTATTGGTTTTATAATGTTTAAAATTAAAAATAATGGACCTAAGACAGTTCGAAGAAACCCTTCCGACTACGCCAAGGCTTCGACGGACACGTCGACAGGCTCAGGGCGAACGGGATAAGTAAGCCTAACGCTCAAAGAAACCCTTGGTTCATAAATAGAAAGAAAATTAAAAATGAAAAAAATATCTTTATGGTCTGCCATACTTATTAATATTAATATTGTTGTTGGTGCTGGATTTTTTTTAAGCGCGCCTGGTTTAATTAAAACCAGTGGCTTACTTGCGCCGTTTACATGGATTGCGGTTGGTTTATTAATTTTTCCGCTCACACTTCTTTTAGCAAAATTCTCTAAATCATACCCCGAAGCGGGAGGAATTTTTGTTTATAGCGATAAAACACTTGGATCTTTTTGGGGGTTTGTAAGTGGTTGGACATATTTTATTGGAACAGCCGCGTGCAACGCAGCAATGCTTCATAATTTTGGAAAACAACTTCAAATTTTTGGATTTTCTGTACCCATATTAAATGGACTAGCGCTTAATCTTGTTCTTACATTTATTTTTATGGGTTTAAGTTTTTTGAATATAAAGTTTTTAGAAAAATTCCAAGTTGGTATAACGATATTAAAAGTTATTCCAATTCTTTTGGTAATTTGTGCAGCATTTTTCTTATTTAGTAAAACAAACATTAGTACAGCGCCAATAAATTTTTCTGGAATGTTGCAAGGAATCCCTTTCGCCCTTTTCTCTTACATTGGTATTGAAGCGTGCACTTCTATAACCCACACCATAAAAGACGGTCATAAAAACGCTGCGCGCGCTATGATTTTTTCTTTGTTGTTAATCATTACCATTTATACTGTTGTACAATTTCTTTTACTAAGTATTCACGGCATACACAGCAGCGCGCCGTTTATAGATATATTGCCCAAGCTAACATCTAATCCTTTTATAATTACGTACGGAACAAAAATAATTAACTTTGCAATTCTGTCATCTTTCCTTGGTGGATTTTATGGAATGTTTTATGCAAATAATTGGATTTTGTATGCAATCGCAAAACAAAATAGAATTTGTGGATCTAAACAACTTTCGAAAATAAATAAATTTCACGCACCGTGGGCTTCTGTTATTGTTCAAGGATTAATTTTAATTGCATTTTTCGTAATAACTATGAGCACCAAAAATTTAATTATTATGGGTGACTTTGGAGTTGTTATTCCATACATACTGACAACAGTCTCATTTATCGTTTTTGCAAAGATTAAAAAAATGAATAAAACGATTGGTTTTTTAGCACTTCTTGGATGTCTTGCGTTATTAGTTGTTTGTTTTAAAGATCTTTTAGAATTAGGAATAAAATATTCAATTCCATTTATTTTGATTTTATGTGTTGGATTATTTGCATATTGGTTTAATACAAAAAAAGAAATTGCGAAAAATTAATATGAATATAATATTTAGTACCAACAAATTATATTTAGACCGTTCATCCTGAGTGATTTTTTCTTAAAAATTGTATCTATGGTCTCCGTAAGAGCGCCATGCACGCATCCTTCGACAAGCTCAGGACGAGCGGCGCAACAAGAATATCCATAGAACGGGCTTTAACAGCAATAAAAAAAGAGGTGCCTGCAAAAAACGCAAGCACCTCTTTTTAATTATCGTCTAATTTTTAGTCACAATTGCAATCATCGTCATCACAATTGCATTTCTCTTTATCGCTTTCATTATCTTTGTCAAAATCTTCTTTTTCTTCTAAGCCTTCGAAAATCTCCCTTCCACACATTTCTTTTTCGCCGCAACCAGAACAAGAACTTCCACATGATTCTTCATCTTCATTCTCATCGCTGTCTTCAAGTTGATCTTCTAAAAAACTTTCTATTTCATCAATCCTGCCTTCTACAAGAGCAGAATTTAAATCTTCGATCAAAGATTTAAATTCTTGATTTGCTTCCTTTGCTTCTTCTTCTACCGCAGCTTTAAATTCTTGCGTATCAGAAAGTTCACCTGCTTCTTGTTCTTCAAGCATTAATGTAACTAACTCTTCTTGTTTTTTTTCATCCTCTAAAGCCTTAACTTGATTAAGAGCATCAAGTTGTTCTTCCAGAAAAACTATATCTTCCGCAACTTCGCTCTTTAAGTCTTCTTCTCGGGCTTCGGCTTTTGAATAAATATTTTGTAAATGTTCTAGTTTTTCACCATCATTAACTTGCTCCGCTTTTGCAATTTCATCATCAAGTAATTGAGAGAACTTTTCAAATTCATAACCATACATGTTAAGAATCTCTTGTTGCTTCTGCAACAAAAATTCTGTTTGCTCACATAATTGATCAATTCTAGACATAATACACCCTTTAATAAAAAAATTATAAATAACCGATTTTCGTAGAATACTACAATAAAAGAGATCTCTCAAATAACATTTTATTCTTAAAAAAAGAGACGCTCAACCGAACGTCTCTTTTTTTAAGAATAACTAAATAACTAAAAAGTTACATGTAACCCTGCATGCGAATCTAATTCGCGAGGCAAGTTTTGTCCAGCAACCGTATATGAACCACCTGCAAATAATTCAAACCAATCTGAAAATCTATATGATGTTTCAAAGCGTAATTTGTGACCAATTGCTTCTGTATTTTTTGCAGCAAGCGAATCGCTTAATTCATGAGGCATATCTTCATATACCATATCAGGAGAGCCCTCTGTTCCATTATTCACCCACTGTCTTCCAAGCCATGATGTAATTGTTGTATTTTTAAATCCCACTTTGTCACTTGTTTTATAATAAAATTCATAACCAATTGATGACGAAAGATTTTTAGTCTCTCCATGAAATAAATTACAATCAAGCCTACCAACCAAGTAACTCCAATTTACATCTGCATCCGCACGTGGACCAAAGTTTTTAATTTGTGCATTTTTAAATGCCGCTGGTCGTTCTTCACAAGATTCCAATACAAATGAGCAATATGTGTCAAATTTTACATTAAGCCAATCCAGACATTGCCATACGACCATCCCGCCAAATTTTACTTCCCAGTGTTCACCATTTCCTAATGATGGACGATATGCATTTCCTGCATATTTACTTCCACCACCAGTTGGAAAACGAACACCAATAACCCCTTCAAAAATAACATCGTCATCAAATAAATGTTCGTAGAAAAAATCTAGATCAATATCCCCAAGCCCAGCTCGCTTGTTATCTTCTAAAACAAAACCACGATCCGCCAACCATTCATATATATTCTCATTAAAAATTTTAATACTTTCAGCGGCAGTAGAACGCACATTTGTAGTCGCATCACCAGCGTCATTAATACCACTATGCAAAGTTGTTAACCATACTCGAGCTTTATCTTCTTGTAATGCAAGACGATCGACTGCTTTTGTATAATACGATTCATCCAACACATTAAAATCGCTCTGTTTAACCCAATATACAACGCTAGCATCATCCTTGAGACTTCTTATAGAAGTTGACGCGTCAAAATAGTCACTTGATGATAGAGAACTTTTTTGCACACCAACATTTTGACGAGGAACATATTCTTCAGGAGAAGATACTAATGCAACTTGAGCATTAGTAGTCGGAACTGAAGCGATAGCTGCTTCTTGACCTGCAATGCTAAAATAATAACTAGTACCATCTCCATATTGCACCATGCTATTTTTAATAGTATCTACAGGTAAAGCCTCTAAAAAATCTAACCTGTACCCCATACCTTGATAATTACTACTTCCACTTGCCTGACGTTCTTCAATCGTTAAATTTTGCAATTGTGCGGTATCTCTACCCTTTTGATCCTGACGTTCGATTTCTATTTTCCTAAATGGAATATTTACACGAACACCAATTCTTCCTTTGTTTTTGTAAACAGGATAATCAAATCTAGCACCAATTGTTATTCCTGTTTCATTATATTCAGCACGAGGTTTTATTTTTAAAACTTTTACATACGGATTGTAGTATTCAGAAACTAACGGTACATTGGATTCTTCAAATATTTCACGTAGTCTAAATTCCGATTTATTAAAAAACAATTCGGTCAAAGGTTTGGTTTTAACACCATGCGACATAAATGCCTTGTGTGCTTCACGACTGTAATTAATAGTCCAAACCCTAACTCCATAATCATCTTCATTCTGCTTTTTGAAAACATAACGCAATGGACCTTTTTCCGAAAGATATGGAGAGCGAAATTCAACAGCCACAAGTGATCCACAAATTATAAATATGCTTGCTAAAATTCCAATTTTGAAAATTTTAATATTCATATTTTCTCCTTTTTTTTATTTACAAAACTATCTTAATACAACATATGACAACGGTATAGCCGCACCTTTAGAACCAAGCACACCTCTAAATAAACTTTCAGCAGGATCTCTTGGATTGCCTTGTAAATCCGTCGCAGAAACATCTGTTTCTCTAGAAATAGATGTTCCAACAACATATCCAACATATTCTTTAGATCTTGTTGTCCCTAAACACACATATTTTGCCGGAGTAATCGTAGGATATGAATGGTAACGAAGAAAGTTAAATAAATCAGCTTGCACTGTACTTGTAAATATAACTGGATAACTACTAGAAGAACTAATTGTTTCAGATCCACCAACAGACAACACTTGTCTAAAAATTGGATACGAAGCTAAAATTGAGTATTTACCAGTATCACTGGATTCTACACCAACAAGACTTTCGGCTGTACTGTCAATAGAAAGTGTATGAGGTGACGATGAAGTAGATGAATTTGTAATGTAAACTAAATTTCCACCACCTCTCACATAAGCTTCACCAACTGGACCAACTTTAAATTCGTATGTTCCATCAACCGGACCGATTGCAAAAATAGAAGCATTACTACTATCACCATCAAAAATTTGTCCGTGATCAATTATTCCTTTTTTAATAGCAATCGATACATCATTTACATCAAACAAAGCATGTGCATTCCAATGATCGTTTGGTTCGTCATACTTATTGCGCAAGCCAGCACCCAAACCAAAAAATCCATCTCTATTAATAGATAAAACTGATTGACGATCTCTTGTTGCAAATGAAAAGTCTACTTGTCCTCCAGAAATTGCAACTGGATTCCCCACCTGAAATGTTCCTCCTGAGATATTTTCATTACCAATAATCATTTGAGATTCACGATCAAGACTTATCGTAATATTAGTTGTTGGTGTTTCATCATCAGACTGTACACCAACAAATGAATATCCATTTATTTTTAGTTTGGCAAACTTGTTCATCCAAATTTGTCCCTGCCCTAAAATTTTAGAGCGGATTGATTCTGAACCAGCATAACTTGTCCATGTTCCTTCATCTCTATGATTGTGCTCTTCAAAAATCAACTCTGATTCATCATTGAAATACATAATCGGTTGATAAGTAGGATTTGAAGGAAACCTAATACTTGCACCAGACTCGAGTATTAATCTAATTTTTCCGGAAAATTCAATTTGCTGCAATGCAAACGCACTACCACCATTAAACGCACTTAAATCAAGTTCACTTCCCATTGGAATTCGAATTTCTCTTGGCTCATCGGAAAAGAATGTTAAACGATGTTCGCTTGTATTTGAACCCAAGTTATGTCCAAAATTTTCTGTTGGAACAATTGCCCACCTATCAGCAAGAATCAAATCTGAATTTACAACAACAACACCATTTCCATTAGGACAAAGAGTCACATAATCCTGTCCAAGAATGTTCCATGCACTTCTCGCATATTCCCCTTCATTAACACCCCTACTACCAAGTCCAACATGGCCAGAATTATCAAGGAAAATAACAGCATTACAACCTTCGCCTGGTACAGCAGAAGAAGATTCAAAAGAAGTTAATTCGCGAACATAACCATAACAATCAGGATCCCCTGTTATATAAAGATGGAATGGATCTGCCTGTGTTGCACCCGCAACTCTCATTTGAGTAATGTAATCACCAGAAGAAACAGTAATCAAATTTGATGTCATGGTTCTAGCAGTTGGAAGTTGCGTAGAACGTACTGTTTTGAATGGATCAAAATTTCTTGTCCTGGCTGGATAAAATGATGGCGTAGTAGTATGGTCTGCTCTATACTTCCAACCTATGGTAACTATTTCACCAGCTGATTTTTTACGTTGAACAGCTTGATTTGTTGTTCCATAATAGTAAGAACTTACACGCAAATTTGAATCTTTTGTTTGACTATCACTTTCAAACATTCTTTCGAAATTAAGCGCATACGGTTGAATACTTTCATTAAATTTGCCCTGGTCATGAGGAATATCAACTTTACCTGCATATGCTTGTTCCCATGAACTATTAATAAACACTTGAGGCCAAGCTTTTACCGCGATAATTGAATCCACGTAACAATCTTTGTCATCAGCAATAGTAATTTTTCCCCCATGATCAACATAAATAATTCCATCTTCTCTATCACTGTAAGACATAGAAGTTACAGGTCTATTGTTCGCACCAAAGAAACAATAATAATCTCCGTTTATGTAAAGTTCTGCTCTTGCGCTTTTTGTATCACTTAAATCACAGTAGAAATCCTCATTATCCAAAATTCCAGTCCATGGTGTAGGGCGAGAAGCTTCATTACAACCAACAAAATCACTCACCTCAGGATTCTCTGGTTGATCGCCAACTGTGGTTGTCCAACCAACAGACATATTAGAATCGTTATATAAGTAGAAAAATTGCATTGCTTTTGCTTTGTTATCATCTGTCACTCCACTTATATTTTCTGTATATGGATTTACATATGTTGGCTGGAGACCAGTTTGTAAAACCAATTTTACATCTGCAACTCCACTGGTCCAATCAACGGTAGCATCTCCCCAAGTTCGATATATATTACAATAACCAGAATTAATTAATGAACTATTACTTGATCCATCTGCCAAAAGACTTCTGCTAGATCCAAATTCAAATACTCTTCCATAACCTCTCAATAAAGTATCGAGAATATCGCCATGGTTATAACACTTAATAGAAGAAAGATTATCAATTGTAATTGTTTGAGTTTCAACTAAATCATATTCACGCTTATCTGTTACAACCAAACGAACACCTGTGAGAGATAAACCTTCATGGCAAAAAATTGTAGTTGTATATAAATAAACAAGCGGTAAACTTGCACTAGTGCTACTGTTAAATACTCTCTTTTCTCCTCCAACAAATGTTGGACCATAATATAATTGATCATGTTCAAAACGAATTCCATCTAGAGCAAGATTTGCATTTGTAAATATTGAAGAAGAATTATAACAAGGATAGGAAACTGTGGTTTTAGTTAAAGGATGCGTAACAAGTGTTCCACTATCATTTATAATTTCTCTTCCCATCTGATCAATTTTTACAGGAGGAAGATTAATCATTCCAAGTTTTTGCGCATTAGAAACAACAGCATGTCGCGCAAAGGTCCCTGAAGGAGTTGGCTCAGCGTAAGTAGTAATATAAACAAAACCACTATCATTTGATGAATTATTATCTTCGGTAGAACGAATTGTTAAACGTCCTTCGATATCAAAAACATGATTACCTTCTTCTATCGTAGAAACCCCAAGATCCAAATTATTGCCATCGTACGTTTTACTTCCAATAGTAAATGAATACAGGTAATCACCACTAACTAAATATTTATTCCAGTCAACATATCCATTAGCAGCAACACCACTACGAAGATACATTCTAGCATCACCACGCAATGTAACATATGCATGCCGACCACCTAAAGCCGACGCGTGCGCCTCAAATTCCAACCCTGACAATGTTCCACCATCTTTATCAACATCGCTAAACCCATCAACAACAAATGCTGAAGGATTATGTTTTTTTATTATAGAAACATTAGCCGAATCTTCTGGCGCATACCTCATTGTTGAAGCTGCTATATAATCCAAAAATGTATTATGGAAAATTTCCATGGAACCGTTCAAACCAAGAACAAAACCTGGTTGTATTTTATAAGAACCTTTTCCTGCTTCGTACATTGTGTAATCATACCAATCATTATCTAGATAAGGATCGGCTGCAAAGCGAGCAATACTTTTATTTTCATTAACAACAAGTAACCCTCGGCGAGTAGGAACACTACTTATTTTTGCTTCATCATTTCCCAACTCTGCTCGATAAGTTGAATCCGCATAAGCCTTTTCGTCTATTATTCTAAATATTGCGTCTACCCCGGCACGCTTTTTAAAAATAACATTACTTCTAATTTCAGATGCACTACTTAAGTCAGATACATAATGCCCAGCAATAACAAATGAACCATCATTATATCCATCAGTAATACCCGTAATACCACCATCCGAATCAACAGTGTATGAACCTTTGAGATGAAGTAGCATCCTACCATAACCAGAATTGGAAACATCAAAAGCTACCGAACCAAAATCAAGATCTGTCGAAAGATTTTCTAAATTGCCTTCTTCATTATCAGACAAAAAAGTAATAAATGAATTGCGACCAACTGTTACTTTTGTCGTATCATTAGTTTCCGCGCTATATGATTCACGGGCAAAAACAACTTTATTAACACCGTTTGAAATAGCCTCCGCATACGATTGATCCATAGTAATATAAACATGAGTACCAGAACAGGTCTCTGTATAATCATCAGAATAAGTTTCCCAGAATCCCTCAAACCCAACTTCTTTTCCATTAGTTATATTAAATTTTGTTTGCCCTGGTCCTGAAAAAGTAATAATCAAAGCTTCGTGTGTAGAACTATCATTGGATCCTGTAAAAAATAAATCATAATTTACATTAACATTGATTAAAGAATCAGCTGCCGCATAAAAAATCAAATGCCCTCGCGAAGATGAATCAGGTAAAATATATGTATCAGCCGTAACCGTAATATCAATACTAGCACCACCGCCATGATTGTTACAAACAACAATATCGCCACTTATAACCAAATCACCATTCATATTAATGTCTTCATTAAATACTGAAGAGGAAATAGTATCGCCGTTATCCCAAGTAACAGTCGCACGTGCGATTCCAAATGAAATAATAGATAAAATAAATACTAAATTTAAAAAATTTGTTATACCTCTTCGCATACTCTCTCCTTTTTTTAGAAAGTAAATAATCAGTTTTCAAAATGCACCAAACAATAATTGTAAAAGATAATGATTCTGAACTGAGAACTAAACAAATCAATAAAATTAATTCTTCAAATAAAAACTGAACAGAACGCGAACGCAATTCTGCTTGCATGTACTTCCCTCTTTCCTTTCCGCTCGATACATATCTCCCAATATGTATGTTTTCACTTTAATTAACAAACTCTAAATGTCAATATGATTTTTGTAACGACAATTGTTATTTCTTAACAAAATCAGTTTTATGTTTATGATAATAGCGTAGCTTATTTGTTTTTCTAACTATCTTTTCTATTACAAAATATAAAAAGAAAGAATAAAATTTATGAAACAAACAATTCCCTTTTTTTCACTCGAACGGCAAAACAAAAAATTTAAAGATTCTATAATTAATAATTTATCAACAATTATAGATAAAAGTTCTTTTGTTGGTGGGCCATATGTGCAACAAATAGAACAGGATTTAAAAAATTATTTAAAAAGCAAACATGCAATTGCATGTAATTCTGGAACCGATGCTTTGTGGCTGGCTTTGAAAGCTTTAGAAATAAAAAACGATTCGATTGTTTTAACAACTCCGTTTTCATTTATAGCATCAAGTAGCGAAATTGTAGCACACGGTGCGCATCCCGTTTTTATAGATATTGATGAAGAAACATACAATATTGTTCCAGAAAAAATTGAAGCTTGGCTAACTCAAAATGCAACCAATGCTGATGGAAAAACAAAAGATAAAAAAACTGGTCGCACTGTTTCTGGAATTATAACTGTTGATCTTTTTGGACAATGTGCCGACTACGAAAAAATAAAAGCTGTCGCAGATAAATGGAATTTATGGATAGTAGAAGACGCGTGCCAAGCTGTTGGATCACATATCAATAATAAGAAAGCCGGCAACCTTGGCGACATCGCATGTTTTTCTTTTTACCCAACAAAAAATTTAGGCGCGTGGGGAGATGGCGGTGCTGCAATAACCAATAATGATAAACTTGCAGAAAAATTACTTAAACTACGCAATCACGGAAGAGCAACAAATTACGAATATGAATTTTACGGACGCAATAGTCGTCTTGATGCATTTCAATCTGTTGTACTTTCTGAAAAATTAAAATTTCTCGATGATCTAATTAAACGACGTCGCGAAATTGCAAAAATTTATAATGAACAACTTTCAGAATTATCATTCGTAAAATGTCCACCAGAAAAAACTGGTTATCATGTCTATCATCAATACTGCATAATTATAGAAAACAACCTACGAGATAATCTTAGAGAACATTTAACTCAAAATAATATTGGTACAAACATTTTTTATCCAAAATGCCTTCATCAGATTCCATTTCTACAAACTAATCCCCAATTAAAAACAGAATGTCCAATAGCTGAAAAAACTACTACTAATATTCTTGCTCTTCCTGTTTGGCCAGAACTTACTGACGAGGAAATTTTGCATATTTGTTTATGTATAAAAAATTTCAAAATTTAGGAGAAAGATAATGGAACGCGGATATCTTATTGCTATTGAAGGAATAGATGGTTGCGGAAAAAGTACGCTTGCTAAGAATTTGTATAAGAATTTACAATATCGCTCGAAGAAACCCTTCCGCCTTCGCCAAGGCTTCGGCGGACACAGTCGACAACCGCTCGAGATGAACAGGGAAAATATATTATTAACACAAGAACCGGGTGATACAACGCTCGGCAAAAAATTGCGCGCCATTTTACACGAAGAAAAAGAAACCACCTGTGATTTAGCAGAATATCTTTTATTTGCAGCAGACCGCGCGCAACATTTTGAAGAAAAAATTATTCCCGCGCTTAAAGAAAAAAAACTTATTATTTCCGATCGCATGTCAGATTCTTCTCTTGCATACCAAGGATACGGACGCGAATTAAATACAGAAAACATAAAACTAGTAAACATCTGGGCTATGCAAAATATAAAACCGAACCTCACGATTTATGTAAAAATTGATACCGAAACAGCGCTTCAACGAATTGGAACCCGTGGAGAAACACTTACTTCTTTTGAAAAAGAAAAAAAAGAATTTTGGCAACGCGTTATAAATGGATTTGAAAAAATTTACAAAAACCGCAACGATGTTATCACACTCGATGGAACACTTTCTGAAGAAAAGCTGTGTGAATTGGCAATGAAAAAAATTGAAACAATAATAATATAATTAATGAATACTATTTCAACACCAGCACAATTAATTGTTGGAACTTCAGATCAAACATATTTTTATGCACTTGAAAAATTGCAAAACATTTTTTGTTTGCAAGATAAAAAAAATAAACAAAACTGTTTTTGTTCGGAATGCAGCAAGCTTAAAAAGCATCAACACTCATCTGTTATATGGATAGAACCAGAAAAAGAATATGTTGTCGACAACATAAAAATCATCTTTGAAAAAATTCGTTTTACGTTAGAAAAAAATCAAAACTTTTTCTTTGTTTTAGATAAGGCTCATACTTTGAATCCTACATGCGCAAATCGAATGCTTAAAATACTTGAAGAGCCTCCTGCTGGTTACAATTTCATTTTACTTACAAATAACGAAAACTCTGTGTTACCAACAATTCGATCACGCTGTACAATTCATATTTGCACTACGCAAACACAACCGATAACAACACACCCGTTACTTTCTTTTTTTTTCACCCCTAAAAAACTTGATGATATTATTGAATTTGAAAAAACCATACGGCAGCAAAACCTTACAAATACACAGAGCACCGAATTGATACATCAACTCGTAGAACATTTTCAGCAACAAATTATTAATGATTACAAACAAAACACAGATGTTTCATATTACGAAAAAGTTTTGGCAACTTTAAAAAACATACTAAAAAAACCTCCGCAATCTGGCAGTTCAAATATTTTTTGGAAATATGTTTCTGTTATTTTTCCAAAACAGGATATTTAATATAACGCAAGTTCGATAATTCAACAGTGTCTTTTTTACTGTAAAAATCATATAACATCCGTTCGCCCTGAGCCTGTCGAAGGGTTTCTTCGAACGATTCAAAATATTTTTTTTCTACAAGGAGAACACTTCGTAACTCCGTAGAAGCGTAGTATGGCTTTTTTTTATATAATTTTCAACGATCCGTTCGACGAAACCCTTCGACAAGCTCAGGGCGAACGGGATACATCAAATTTTAATTACCAAAAAACTTCAAAATCATTATCGAGTTGGCGTTAATATAAAAATTAGAATGTATAAAATTACTGTTGCAGACAGCTTTCTAAAAACCGCACAATCTTTGCATATTCCAAACCTTTTTCAAATCCAGGAAGCATGTAAGCAAATCTTTCACCGCGTTCGCTCGCGTTTTGTATGGCCAGCTCAAAGTATCTAACGCTATCTGTTTCGTGTTGAATTTCTTGTGCGATTTTTTGATATGCTTGTGATTTATTTGGGTATTCTTGTGCCATTTTTTGCGCTTTAGAATCAGACTTACTGCAATCTCTATGATCACGTGCATAATCTAATGCTGTCGCACCTTCAACATTCCTTAATAAAATAATATTTGCACGACGACCAACAGGCAACTCATTAACAAGAAATTCTACCAATTCTGGCTTATGAAAAATTGTTGCAAAAGTAATAGGAGTGTCTCGGTAAATAACACTTGTTCGATCACTTATCCATAGTATTTTCTCTTCAACATCGCCAGCATACCCGAGCAAGAGCCCTGCTATTTCTAATGATTCAGTTAAATTGCTACCTCTAGCCACAGCGTGAAGCGCAGTTTTTCCCATTACATTATTTCTAACAAATTGTGTTCGATTTGTATCTGGAATACTGTTTATAATAAATTCTATAAATCGCATTCCTGCTTGACTAGTAATTGCCATTGCAAGCAAGCCTAAACTTGTAAATAATTGTGCCCGTTCTATTTCAGGCGTCGCGATAATAAGAAATTCAGCTATTTCTGTGCTAGGTAAATAAACAGATTTCTCAATTAAAGAATAACCCAATTCATTTTCTGCAGTAATCAAGTGTATACGATATTCTTCTGATACATTATTTATTATTAATTGAATAGTACCAAGATCATTTGCTGATAAGGCTGTAAATAATCTTTCAACAACTGGATCCTGTAAAAACCGAACTCTACCCAATTCATGAGCAACTGCCTGTATATGATGCGGTTCCATACAATAAGGACATCTATCTGAGTTACTAGCGCCTGAATTTATCCAGCCATCGATACATATTCTATGATATTTATGATAGCAATCCTCTGATTGTACAAAAACCAAATCTGTTTCAGGATTAATTCCTGCCTGTCGCAATTCTTCTGAAGATGCGTTTTCTAATGCATCGTGACAAATACAGCAGCGGTCACCATACAATTCCATACAATAAACACTCCGTGTCGCAACTAAACTTACAACCGCAAAACCCAATAATCCTACGATAAAACTATGAATCAACTTTGTAATTTTCATAACAATACACTTTTATTAAAAAACTATTTTAAATTCAATTTATAAACTTATTAGAACTTTTCTTTTTGTATAGCTATAATAACGAAATTTTTTGCGATAATTCCAATTTTTTTTTAGTATGTAGTCCGATATACCTTTAAAATTTCCCTGCTTTTTTTCGAAACCATTAAAAAATACTTGATTCAACTAATAACCTTTATGAAAAAAACGATCATCAGCCGATTGCGAAAATACATAAAAGGCTTCCTTGCTGTGCAAACAACTTGCACAATTGTATCACTCCCAATACTAGTACACTGGGGATTACCAATTTCCATAATGAGTATTATTGGAAACTTAATTTTTATTCCATTCCTATCGCTTTTCCTTATTACCAGCTCACTTATCTTTTTTACGGAACTTTGCTCAATTCCAAACAAAATATTAGTAGACTCACTTAATATTATTACGAAGTGGTGGAATTACCTTCTGCAATTTGGGAAAAAAGAATGGCTTATCGGTTTTACCAATCCAAAAATTCTTACAATTTCTTTAATAATAATCCTCATCCTTTCAATCATAATAAAAAAACATCTTCCAAAATTTAGCCTTTGGATAAACACTTTTTTGATTCTAGCAATGGCAACTCTGTTTATTTTTTACACCCCAAAACAAACAGAAACAAAGTTTTATGTTCCACATACAAACGAAAAACTTTTAATCGAAACACATAATAACAAAACAATTACTGTTATAGATAATGGATATTTTAATAAAAAACAATCGCCAGAAAAATGGATCGCTTTTGAATTGAGACCATATTTAACTCAAAAGTTTGGAACAATAAAAATTAACGTCCTAACGCTACAAAAACCAAACATGCGAACTTTTGTAGCAGCAAAAGAACTTTGTGAATCTATCCCAATTAAAAAAGTAAAACTTGCATATTTTAATCATGAACTAACTAAATATGGATGGAAAACATTTTTCGAAATGAAACGAGCAATAGAAAAAAATAATATTAAATTTTTGAGATTTGAGAACCAAACATATAAAAAAGACCGTTCAAAGAAACCCTTCGACAAACTCAGGGCGAACGGACTTATAAATAAAAAGGAAAACTATGGAAAACAGCTTGTTTGATATTATGGACAAAGAAGAGTTAACTCACCTGAGAATCAGCTATAATTGGAAAACTAAAACTTCCCATTTATTTGCCGCCAAAGAATGGGACGATAATGTTCAATGGGGAAATTATAATAAGAGTTTTTATGTATCAACAACCAACACACTAATAAAAGAATGTTGTTATTATAATGACAACGCTACGCAAAAGCTGTTCGCAAAACATAATCTGCAAAAATATCTTTCAACAATTATAAATCTTCTAGAACAAGGAAAACATTTATTCATTGACTGCTTTTACTGTAAAAAATACAACATTAGATTTATGAATAATGTTCATAGTGACATCCTCGGAATAAATAATAGAAGCCATGCAATTAGAATGGGAGGAATCAGAAGACACGAACTAGGTGAAAAAGAATATGATGTTATCATAGATGGTTTAAATCTTGGGCGAGCAATGTCATTCAAAAACTTTGCATCAAAAATACCATGCGGTGGAACAAAAATGACCATAATGATGGATCCTGTTGATTTAGATAATCTTGGAGTTATCGGGTTTTTATCATACGCATTGGATAGAAGCAGAACCTGTACAGGACCAGATATGGGTTTCCCTACAGAATTAGCCGATGTAATGAAAAAACATTTTACAACCAATATTGTAGGCGGCCCTAACGGCCCACTTGGTCCAACAGGAAAACCTACTGCTTACGGCGCATACCTTGCAACCAAACAAGCCGCAAAATTTAAATTCGGATCAACAACTTTAAAAGGAAAAAGTATCGCCATTCAAGGTCTTGGCGCAACGGGCTATTATCTTGCAAAACATTACATAGAAGATGGAGCATCTCTTTATGTAGCAGATATCGACGAACAAGTTTGCCATAATTTTAAAAAAGAAAACCCAAATGCAAATATAAAAATTATTGAACCAGAAGAAATTCTTTTTGTCGATGCTGATATATTTTCGCCTTGCGCTATCGGAGGAATTATCACAAAAGAAATAATACCAAAATTAAAATTTAAAATTATTATTGGTTGCGCAAACAATCAGCTTAACGCATCAAACCAAGAAGAAGAATTTACATTGGCACGAGAACTTGATAAACAAAACATTCTTTTCCAGGTCGGTTGGTGGCACAATGTCGGCGGTGTTTTGTGCGGAGCAGAAGAATACAAAAACCAAGAAAATGCATCTATAAATAACGTACTTAAAAAAATCGAAGAAATATGCACAAAACACACTTGGGAAAACTTGACCACAGCAAAGAAAAACGGTATTACTCCAACGGAAAACGCATATAAAAGCACTGAAGCTGTGATTTATCAAAAATAGCAAAAGGAACCATTTAAACAGTAAGGATTAACCGAAATGACAAAAAGAGAAAATTGGACATCAAGAATATCGTTCATTTTATCTGCAATAGGTTTTGCTGCTGGCATCGGAAATCTTTGGCGATTTCCATATTTAGTTGGAAAATATGGTGGCGGAGTTTTTCTTTTATTTTATTTAGCAATAGTCACCATTATTGGTATTCCTCTTTTGTCCATTGAAATTGCTCTTGGTAAAACAACGAAAAAAGATCCGGTTGGAGCATACAAAAAGCTAGCCCCTAAAAAACTTTGGTTTTTAAACGGATATATCAACATACTAACCATTGTCCTTATTTTGGGTTATGCATCTATTGTCGGAGGTTGGATCGTAGGATATTTTTTCAAATCAGCAATAGGAACTTTTTCTGGCATGGCTCCAAGTGAAATTACAAGTTACTTCGCATCATTTATTTCAAATCCAATAGAAGTCATTGGTTGGACAGTCGCTTTCATTGCCGGAATTGCAATCATACTTTTAAGGGGTTTAAATAAGGGCGTAGAAAAAGTAAATAAAATAATGTTACCAGCACTATTCCTTGTATTAATAATTTTAATAATAAGATCACTTACACTACCTGGAATTACTAAAGGTTTAATATTTTACTTCAAACCAGATATTTCGAAATTCACACTAGAAGGAGCTTTGGCCGCTATCGGGCAAGCCTTTTATTCCATAGGTGTTGCGATGACAGCAAGTTTAGTTTATGGAAGCTATCTCAATAAAAAAGAAAAAATTGTTTCAAACGCTATGATTATAGGATTTGCTGACACTTTAGTTGCAATACTTGCTGGACTCATAATTTTCCCAAGTGTCGCAGCTTTTGGCTTAGAAGCAGGAGCCGGCCCAGGATTAACATTTATAACAATGCCAAACGTTTTTAATCAAATTGCTTTTGGAAATTTTTTTGGATCATTATTCTATCTTTTATTTTTCCTTGCAGCATTTACTTCATTTGTCGGCGGAGCAGAAGGAGTTATCGCACATCTAAGAGATGAATGGGGAATAACACGAAAAAAAGGTGTTTACATAACCACAGCCACAATGCTCGCCATTGCTATTCCATCGGCAATTTCTTCAATTGTTTTTGAAAAACTAGATTTTTTTACGAACAATTATTTGATAATAACAGGTGGATTAATTATGACTATTTTTGTTGGCTGGGGGTGGCCAATGGAAAATTTTCTTAAGCAAGCCAACATAAAATCAAAAATCTTGCGGATTTTATGGACTTTCATAATTAAATTTTTCGCACCACTAGTTATTATTATTATTGGATTCATGCACAACTAAAATTAATTTTAGAATTCAACTGAGATAGGTGCATTCATAATTTCATCAACAACTTGTTCTAAGGTTTTACCGTCAAACAAAATTTCATAAATTCCTTTGCATAATGGTAAATCCCAATCATGTTTTTTTATTAACGAATTAATAGACTGCACGGTATTTATACCCTCAGGTAAAACAAGCATCTTTTTTCTTATTTCACCTAAATCTGTTCCGCTACCAATTTTAATACCTATAGAACAATTTCTTGCAGCACAACTCAATGAACTTAAAGTTAGATCCCCTAATCCAGACAAGCCGCATACCGTTTCACGCTTACCACCCAATTTTTTTGCGATAAAACCAATCTCATTTAAACCTTGAGAAAACAAAAAAGCTTTTGTGTTTTCTTTAAATTCACTCCCAATTGCCATACCCATAGCTATTGCAATAACATTTTTTAATGCACCGCCAACCTGAGCACCAACAATATCATCAGAAATATATGGTTTGAAATACGAATTTGAAACTATATCACAAACCATATGTGCCAACTCTTTGCTTTTACTTGCAACAACAGTTGCGGATTTGTATTTTTGTGCTAATTCATGCGCCAAATTCGGACCACTTAAAATTACCTTTTTAACTTCAAATCCAAAAACATCATCTATGATATTTGCAGGCAATAACAAGGAATCTTGTTCGATGCCCTTACTTAAAATACCCCAAACTTTTTTATGTGTTACATACGGTTTTGCCTTTTCCAAAACTGTGCGCAAAAAAGAAACTGGCACTGCTTCAAAAATAATATCCGAATTATCAACCGCTTCTTGAATATCATTTGTGGGGTATATATTTTCATGTAAAACAATATCAGGAAGATATAAAGAATTAATTCGTTCTTTTGTTATTGTTTCAACAAGTTCTTTTTCATAACACCATAAAAAAACTTTATACCCATTTTCAGCCAAAACAGTCGCAACTGCTGTCCCCCATGCGCCACCACCCAAAATTGAAACTGTCTGCGTCATTACAACTCCTTTTAGACTAAAAAAACTACGCTACCCTCCAAAATTCCTTTGGGTATTTTTAAAAGATTTCATACATTGATTCAAACGTTCTTCAGTAATTTCTGGCCAATAACAATCTAAAAAAAGAAGTTCGCTGTATGCCGCTTGAAATAGCATGAAATTACTCAAGCGAATTTCGCCTTTACTTCCTGTTCTAATAATTAAATCTGGCTCTGGAATATCACCAAGCCACAATGACTTTTTAAAAGTTGTAGCATCAATCTGATCTTCAGAAATTTCACCAGATTTTACTTTGCTTGCAAGAACCTTCGCTGCATTAATAATTTCTTGCTGTGCTCCATAACAAAACAAAAAATTCACACAAAGACGACTGTAATTTTTCGTACGACTTTCAATTTTTTCTATAACTTCTCGAACTTCTTCTGGGAAAAAAGATCTATCCCCAACAAATCTAATACATATTTTTTCTTTAACCACGCTTGCAAGTTCCCGTTTAAACCATAACGCAAGAAGCTTAAATAAATACTTTTTTTCTTCTTCGGGCCGTTTAAAATTTTCAAGTGAAAAAGCATACAAAGAAAGATGTTTTATACTATTGTTTAAACAAAATGAAATTGCATTACGAACAGCCTCTATCCCTTTGTCATAACCTAAAAAAGCTGCACTTAATTTATTTTCCCGAGCCCAACGACGGTTGCCACTCATTATCATTGCAATATGTTGCATAATACTTTGCTCCAAGATTTTTAATAAAAATCAAAATCATCTGGCTTCCTGTAAAAACAAATCGTTCAATTGCAACTACAGGAATCAAAGCAAGCCATTGCGCACTTGTCATAGAAATCGTGTAACACCACAACACACTGCCAACTGCATGCGCAATAAATGTTGCACTAAAGGCCAAACATACGGCTTGTTTTTTGAATAAACCAATGAAATACAAAACAGGAGGAAGCAACCAATATAAAGAATAAAACCAAGCTCCTTGAGTCCCAGGATGAATAATAAATATGGCCATACAAAACAACGGAACAAAAACTTCTAAAACAAATTTTAAAACATTTTTAAAAACTGTATCTTTTTTCACAGCATGTAACCGCCAACACAAAGTTGCTGCAATAGTTGGCAATCCAAAAGTAATACCATACATAGAAAAGGACCGTTCGAAGAAACCCTTCGACAAACTCAGGGCAAACAGACTCATAAATAAGTTGGGAAATAAAGAATAAACTCCAAAACCAACAATAATACTTACAAATGGAATCGATAAAAAATAACCCATTACAGGAAACAAAAGAGACGCTCCGGCAAAACAAACGACGTTCGTACCAAACATAAAACGTACTTTTAAAAACGATAAAAAATGCAATATTAAAAATATAGCAATTGCCCAACAAACAATTTTAGTGATTTTTTTTGTTCCATTCATATATCAATCCAATACAACTGAGGATGTTTTTTGACAATATTTTTTACAAAAAGTAAAATACTATGTCGATATAACTACATATAATATCGTATTATTCATACAAGTTGTGGGGGAATCATGTATATGTATACAATTCATTTCACACATTACGATATTAGCAAACCTATAGAAGAATACTATGAAGAACATTAAAAATAAAGTTCGGGCCATCATTTTTGATATGGATGGAACCATTGTTGATAGCGAAAATATTTGGGACAATGCCATACAGCAATTATTAGTTAAAAGAAATATTGTGACTACACCAAAACAATATCAATTGCTAGCAACTTTTGCAGGATGCGGCCTCTATCCTTGCGCAGAAATATTAAAAAAAGAATTTAATATTTCTGCATCGATTGATGAAATAGTAAATGAAGCAAAAAACAATGCTTTTGAACACTTCAAAAAAGGTATTCCATTTATTTCCGGTTTTGAAAATTTTCACAAAAAACTTCAGACTTATTTAATTCCAACAAGCATAGCTACTAATGCTGATGAATTAAGCGTAAAAGCACTAAGCAACTCACTTAACCTCGCAAAATTTTTTGGTAAAAATATTTATCATATCGGTCTTGTTGAAAATAAAGCCAAACCAAATCCTGCAATTTTTCTTCACGCAGCAAAAAAACTAAATGTAAATCCAAAAGAATGTATTGTTTTTGAAGATTCATTATTTGGTTTTCAAGCTGCAAAAGCAGCCGGAATGAAATGCATCGCTGTTAAAAATGAAAAAAATAAAAATATCTTAAACCATGTTGATGGCGCAATTAATTCTTATTCCGAAGCAGAAGAAGAATTAATAAAAATTATAAGTTAACTTATTCTAAGGAATTATTATGAATACAGAACTCGAATGGTTTAAAAAATGTTTAAAAAACAAAGAATTAATTAAAAAGCTCGAAAAAATAAAATTGGTTGTTTCTGATGTCGATGGCGCACAAACTGATGGCAGAATATACTTTCCAGAAGGAGATGGCGAAGTAAAAGGTTTTTCGGTACAAGATGGTTTTTTGACATCTAGATCGGGTGATTTAAAAATTGCATTTTTAAGTGGTCGAAATAGCAAATCAACGAAAAAGCGAGCTGTAAATTTAAAAATACCTAATGAACTTTGCAAGCAAGGATGTAGTAAAGACAAAATTCCTACAATAAAAGAAATGCAGATTTTTGCCAACGCAACAAAAAAAGAAACTCTTCATTTTGGTGATGATGTTCTTGATCTTAATGTACTACCGGCCGTAGAGCTTTTTGTTTGTCCTCAAAATGCTCTTTTTTATGTAAAACATTTCGCCAATTTTATTATTCCTCGGAGTGGAGGACACGGAGCTTTTCGGCTATTACTTGATTTAATTCTTTTTGTTCAAAATAAACATTTGGCACAACAACAAATTAAAGAAGCTATCGGGAATTAATTAATTTGAAACTTCTAAAAAATTTAAACCCTTTTTACATAGTAACAATAGGGTTATGCATCCCTGCCATTATCTACATGTATATTAAAACATTTGAATCACCCAAAATTGAAACTCAAGATAAACAAATAATCTCAAAAAAGCAGCCTCCCGATATTATTGTAAAAAATACACAGTTAGATGCTTTTGGTTTTGACAAAATAAATGGATGTGTAATTGATGCAGAAAAAAGCACCTATTTCAAAAACAAACAAATAGTTGTTTGTGAAAATGCATCATGCAAAATAACAACAGAGAAAAATGAAATTGCAACACTCGAATCTTCATTTGTTTATATTAATCAAAAAGAAAAAACTTTATCTTTGCCTCAAAGTGTCCACGGAATTTTTAAAGATATGAAACTTAAAAGCGACAATGCTTTTTATAACTCAAATAAACAAACAATTTCAGCAGACAAATTAGTTTTAACATCAAAGACCCCTAACGTTATAATAAAAGCAAAAAAATCTATTTTGGATCTAAAAGAAAAAACCATTGATTTAAAAGATGGCGTTTATTCCGAAATAATCCCTTAAACAACACGACATGCAACGATAGCACTTAAACTTTGCGGCTTTGAATCTATGAGAACACGGGCTGTATTTTTTAATGTTGCACCGGTTGTACAAAGATCATCGATAAATAAAATCCTTTTGTCGTTTAACAACTCTTTATAATTATCTTTATATTTTTTTTTAACGGCAAAAACATTTTTTACATTTTCTTTACGCTCTACCAACGTTAATCGCGATTGAAATGAAGTTCTTTTTTTACGTTTTAAAATATTTAAAACAGGAATGTTTAATTTTTTACCCAAAAACTTCGCCATCACTTCCGCCTGATTATATCCACGTTTTGCATAGCGAGTCCAATGCAACGGAACTGGAATTATATAATCAAATTCCATATTTTTAATATTTGTTCGTTCAAACATTAAAATCGATAAATGCTTACTTGCAACAATATCAGAAAATGACTTGCGTAAAATTAACGATCGCAAAGGATCTTTATAAGCAGAAACTGCAAAAACTTTTATTGCATATTTTTGTGTTACCGAAACAAAGGCCGTCACAATTGGTTTAATTTGTTGAAAACAAGATTCACAGAAAACAGAATCTTTTTTGATTGGACAATTACATGATCTGCATAATGATGGATAAAGAAGTTGCAATGGATCGTATTTTTTTATTGTGTTAATTAATTTTGAAAGCATTAAATTTTAACCAAGCGCCCAGAGCATAACTTGTAAAGATATGTTTACAAGTAGACCAGAAAATAAATCTGGAAGGACAACCCCTAACACCCCTGGAAGCTTTTCCATTTTAAAAATAAATTTATTATACGTTGGAGTTTTTACATTATTAAAAATATAAAATAGCAAAAATCCGAAAATCATAATACGCCAACGAAAAGGAACCGCCCAAAATGCCAACATCAAGCCCATTACTTTATCAAGTACAATAGCAGAACGAGCATTTTCAAGATCAAATCGAAGTGCAAAATGAATACAAACTAATAAAGAAATCATTCCCAAAATTAACGCCCAATGAAATAATACTATACTGAGATGTGCCAAAATACATAAAGCAATAATTAGAGGAAAAGCTAAAAATGATGCTACCAAAGAACCCAGTTTCCATTTTCCAAGTTCATTTATAGTCGCAATCTTATAACAAGTTTTGTTTACGTTTTCTAAAATACGCACAATATATACTCCGTCCTACGATACCTAAAATACCGATAATTATACATGCATCTGCTACATTAAACGTTGGCCAATGCCATGTCCCAATATAAAAATCAATGTAGTCGATAACACCACCATACATTATACGATCAATTATATTAGAAAGTGCCCCCGATAAAACAATTGATTCGAAAAAAATATTTGTACCATTACGAAATTCAAAAACAGTATGCAATATAAATATCACAACAACAAATATTATAATTGCCGTTAAAATATAAAATCCAAGCTGCGATGTCTTACCAAACATTCCCCAGCTAACACCACGATTCCAAACTAAATTAAATTGCAAGCCAGAAAAAACTGTAACTATTTTATCTTGAATGTTTTTTAAAACAAACCACTTCGTTATGCGGTCCAAAAAAAATAATAATGATGAAATTATTATTAGAGGAAAATATTTTTTAATTTTCATTACAAAACCTATCCTCGTAATTTTGCGCCAAGTTTTTCAACCGAATTAACAGCTTTTTGCATTACCATATCAATTTCTTCTTTTTCCATTGTCTTTTCCGGATTACTCATCCACAAACGAAACGATAAAGAACGCTGGTCTGTCCATTCTTCTTTTTCGAAGAAATCAACTAATTCAACTTTAGTAATTAATGAATCAACATCACTTAGTGTTTTTTCAATAACATCGGTTTGTAATGTAAGTGAAGACATAAATGATAAATCAAACGTTGTTTCTTGATATTTAGAAGGTGGCGCATAGCAAGGAATTTCTGGTTGATGATGCAACAAATAATCACCGTCTAATTCAAAAAAGAACCCATCACTCTCAGGAAGAGCATCTAGCTTATTCAAAAATGTTTTATCAATTTTACCAGCTATACCAACACACACATCATCAACACAAATTTTGGCCGTTTGATATTTCATCATCCATGGAAATTCAATTTCTTCACACTTTTTCCATGTACACTTTTTAACGCCACACAAAGAAAAAATCTTTGCAATATGCTCTTTACAGTCATAAAAATCAACTGGCTTGCGCCGCTCAAAGAAAATACCAGCTATTGATTTTTTTTCTATTGACTCATTTCCATCCAACCTCCAATGTCTACCTAATTCAAAAAATCTCAACGTATCATCATAGAAACAATTATCTTTAATATTTTTAAATAAATTAGGCATCAATGAAGAAACAAGACGCATATTGTTTTCTGAAACAGGATTTTTTAATTCTATACAATCTTCAAAATTCAAATTTGATTCAGATAAAAATCGTTCATCATAAAAAACATAATTTTGTTGTTCATTCATACCAGCAGAAAAAGCTAATGATTCTTTTATCTTTCTCTTGCGAAAAATATGAGTCAAATCTGATGGATTTTTTTTCAGCAATGGCAACTCCAAAGGAATTTTTTCAAGCCCATAAAAACGCACAACCTCTTCTAAAACATCTTCTTTTATTTGAACATCTTTCGCGCCACGATAAGATGGTATTGTTATTGAATAAACGGTATCTTTTTTCCCCTGTTCGCCCTGAGGGATTTCGAGCTCTTGCGAGAAATTGTCTCGAAGGGTTTCTTTGAACGGCTTTACCTCAATTTTAAATCCAATTTTTTGCAGCGGACCAACAACATCTGTTTCTTTAAAATCAATACCTGATTGTCTTTTGAAAAATGAATGCGTAACTTTTATAGTCTTTTCTTGAAATGGTTTTCCAACTATTGCAATATCGCCAGATACAACAACACCAACATTAGTTTGTTTTGCAAGATTTAAAAAACGACGCACCGCATCTGCAATTTGATTTGGATCAAGTGTTTTTTCAAAACGAGTAGAAGATTCTGTTCTAATTCGATAACGTAGAGCAGTTCTGCGAACTGGTGCCGCATTAAAATGTGCTACTTCAAAAAAAATAGATTTTGTTTTACTACTAATTGAATCGTAAAGACCTCCCATTACACCTGCCAAACACAATGGTTTTTTTGCATCAGCAATTACCAAATCTTTTTCGGTTAATGTAAGATCACTTTCATCTAATAATTTTAATTTTTCATTTTTTTTAGCCATGCGAATAATCACATGTTTTTTTTCTATATTTTCTGCATCATAGATATGAACTGGTTGTGACCAATCAAATAATACATAGTTTGTTAAATCAACAAGCGCATTAATTGGTCGACAATCTACCTTTAACAACCTACTAATAATAAAAGGATTCGCGGCTTTGTTTTCAGCAGACTTTAAATATAAGCCAGAAAAACGAGGACAAGCTTCTAGCGCTTTATTCTCAATAATAAATGGATTTGCTTCTGTTGCTTTTGATTTATTTTCGAATTGAACTTCTTTCACATCCGTTAAAAATTCTGATTTTTCTTTAAATGGTAAATCTAGAAATGCCGCAACTTCCCGCGCAAATCCACGATGGCCCCACATATCAGGACGATGAGTTAATGATTTATTATCAACTTCTAAAATAATATCATCTGTTTCAAATTGTTTTTTCCAATCTCCTTTTGCATCATTCTCATTAATTTCAAGTATTGGGATAAAACCATCTTTATCCAAACCAAAATCTTTGCATGTTGCCCAACGAATTTTGCCATTATCTTTTTTTACCATGCAAAATTTTCCGATAACGTCTTCCTGTTCTTTATCTTCTTTATTAATTCGAGAATGAAGTTCAATGCTTTCTTTCCATTCGGGAATTTCTATTACCGCAAGTTGTTCATTTTGAGACTTCACTCTTGCAACTGCAAACGGTTTTAAATCAAAATGTATGATATCAAACTTTTCTATTTCCGCTGTTACCTGATTAAATCTTTTAACCAAATAATTAATGTCCTGTTTTTTCCAATCCGCATCTATATGATCAAAAACCCATGCAACAGAAATTTTCATAATCACACCCACATCGTAAAATTAATTAAGAATAAACGTACTTTTTATATAACATAAAACGTCTGAATACAAGGATGCCGTAGAATTGTACACGCGTCAAACTGTACAAATGGAAATGTACCCAAATAGCGATTGTAAAGGTTGAAAATATTATTTATACTTTCATTATCGTTTTTTTGGGAAAAGTCTTATTAAAACTAAAATCTTGGAAAATTATGAAAAAATTATTTAACAACAAAATTTCAGCTATTTGCATGATTATGTTGTTATCGGTTGCTGTAACAAATGTGCAGGGAATGGAGGAAACAGGTTCCACAGAGGAAGAAATTGATTACTCTGAAGCATTTCAAAGACTTTTTAACGAAGATTGGAAATGCTCGATTTGTCTTTCCCGCGAAGGTGGAGGTGTAACAAAATTATTATGTGGACACGAATTCCATGTCGAATGCATCAATAAATGGATCGAAACAAAAACTCAAGCATCATTCCGTTGTCCATTATGTCGTCAAAAACGATTGCTATCTTGTTTCAGGAAAATCGCATTAAAAAAAACAGTTGCGGTCTTAAGCTTTGTCAAAAATAATCCAGAACTATTTCAAGAAGATATTCGATCTCAATATATATTGCGTATGGAATATCTAGTGATTGTTCTTGATAATTTGCTCAACAAACTCCCAGAACAAATTATTTCAACAATACTAAAAACCCTTATGATCAATCTCTATATTCCTAACACAACAATGGCTACAAGTATGATCCAACTAGATCAACAAATTCACGAACTAATATCTACTTCCAATGAAGTTGATAATGAAACACTAAAGCTAATGGCCAGACGAATTATTGAAACGGCTATTGAAAGCGAATCGCTTAATGCAGAAGATTTATTACAGCCATCGCCCATAAGAATCTTAAATGCGATGTTTGGAAGTGAAATGGAAACAAATATAACTCCAGAGATACAAGAAGTAATAAGATGGCGCAGAGAGCATCCAGACTTTCTCAAACAAATATCAATAGAATATATATTACAAGAACAAATTTCTCTTCTTATAGATTCGCATAGACCTGTAGCTCAAAATGGAAAATCAAAAGAAGAAGTAAAAGAAGAAGCAGAACAAAAATTTAAACTCGAAAAACAAGAACAAGAAAGACTAGAGGCGGAAGTTGATGATATATTAACAAACAAAGAAAAAATGGAAATTAAACAAGTAATTAGACAAGCAATGCTAACTCAAGGACAGTCTCGCGACGAATAATAATTGCACATCAAATCTCATTATATAAAAAGCCTCGAAACATAAAAAACAACCTCATAGTATCAGATACGCTTAAATAGTTAATGTTTGGGATATTTGGGGGAGATTAAGAATTATGAAGATTATAAAAAATTTACTATTTCTTTTCTTTTTTTTAGGAATAAATTCTGTTTTTGGAACAAATTTAGATATACATTCTGTACCAAAATTAGAAGATAGCGAATCTGAAACTATCGATGGAAAATACACCAACGGCAAATATACTTCCCCCAGAGAACCATCTGTATGGCAAATATATAAATATTGTCTTGATGAATATGTCCAAGCGCTACCAATACTAATCTCAGATCGCATCTACTATGGCGAAACCGATCACGGGCCAAATTTAATAAAAAAAATTTCTGATGAAGATGAACATGATCCAGGCATTGAAAGATTAATACAAAGAAATCCAATTGCCGAAACAAGTCTTAAACCAAAAATTACATGGTTACAACACGCAGCGTTTTTAATACAAATTAATAACATAAACATTTTAGTAGATCCGTTATTTTATAATTCAAGCAAAGTATATCCATCTAACTTTGAACCCATCTACAAACCAGAAGATCTTCCAAGAATTGATGTCATTTTAATATCGCACAATCATGAAGACCACATGAATCCAGAAAGTTTAATCCCTCTGCAAAGACTCTTTCCTGCAGCTACAGTCTGCGTTCCTGTTGGAAACGGAAAAAGAATTAGAGAAGAATTTGGATTTACAAATGTATATGAATTTGGATGGCAAAATACACTTTCGTGCTCCAAGACGGATGCTGAATCAAACAAGGAAGTAACTTTTACTTTTTTACCAGCAATACACTGGTCATCGATTGGACTAGGAGCTAAAGGAATGAATACATCTCATTGGGGAAGCTGGATGATTTCATCTGGAAACGCTAAGAAAGGCTTTGATTTTAATATTTATCATGCAGGAGACACTTTTTACCACCAACAACTTTTTGAAGATATTAAAGCACAATTTCCAAATATAGATGTCGCCATAATGGGAATCAGTCCAAACAGGCCATGGGAAAGTGTTGAATTTGTTCACTTAGATGCAAAAAGCGCAGTCCAAGCATTTATAAAATTAAAAGCTAAATATTTTATTCCTATGCATTTGGGATTAATCAGATTTGGAACAGATCGTTTTGGCGAACCATATGGAAGATTAGTTTCTGCGTGGGAAGAAAATATAAGACAACTACAAGAAAAAAGATTGTGCGTTCTACCATTCGGTGGAAATGTTGAGTTTGCGACTAGCCAAAATTGCGAAGCTTAGAAGAGAACAAAATATTGAAAAATACAAAAATACTACTTATTTTTCTTTTTTTAGGTATCAATTCTGTTTTTGGAATTGGCAGCAAAGATAGCGCATTTACAAAATATTCCCCCATTGAAGTTATACGAACTGACGCCAATCTTGATATCTTTTCTGTACCAAAATTAGAAGATAGCGAATCTGTTGTTACAGCTAATGGAAAATACACCAACGGCAAATACGCTTCTGACAATGAACCTTCTGCATTACAACTCTATAAATATTGTATCGACGAACTATTTGTAGGTCTTCCAACAAGATTCAAAAAGTTTTACTATCAAAAACCAAACCTCTGTAAAAAGTTCGCCAAACTAATTCGCAAAGATCGTGAATATGAAACAGACACTGATGAACATTGTTCAATAATTGAAAGATTTATACAAAAAAGTGAAATTTCAGAAACAAGTTTTGAACCTAAAATTACATGGTTCCAACACTCATCGTTTTTGATTCAAATCAGCAACATAAATATTTTAGTAGATCCTGTCTTTTATCCTATAACGGGCTGTCCTGCTATCTTTGAACTTGTTTATAAACCAGAGGATCTACCGCCAGTTATTGATGTGGTCTTGATATCACATAATCATGTAGAACATATGAATATAAAAAGTTTGCGCGCTGTTCAAGAACGTTATCCAAGTGCTGTTGTATGCGTTCCTGTTGGAGATGGAAACGATATAAAAGAAAAATGTAAATTTAAAAACGTATATGAATTTGGCTGGCAAAATAAACTTTCATGTTCAAAGTCTGATCCTGAATCAAATAAAGTAACATTTACTTTTTTACCAACAATCCACTGGTCGGTTAGCAGCATAGGCCCAAAAAGTATGAATACATCTCACTGGGGAAGCTGGATGATTTCATCTAAAAATTTTAATATTTATTTTTCATCAGACACTCATTATAATAAAGAACTTTTTGAAGATATTAAAAAACAGTTTCTAAATATAGATGTTGCGATTATGGGAATTGGGCCAAACGGCCCACCACATAGCGTTGACTTTGTACATTTAAATGCCGAACGCGCGGTTCAAGCATTTATAGATTTAAATGCTGACCGTTTTCTTCCTTGTCACTGGGGAACATACAAATTAGGAACAGATTACTTTATTAAACCGCTCGAAAAATTGGCACTTTCGTGGAAAGAAAATATAGAGCAACTGCTAGATAAAAAATTGTGTCTTCTGCCGTTCGGCGGAAATGCTGAATTTGGGTTTAGACCAAGTCTATTTGCCTAGCTTTTAATTAACGTAAATTAGATAATATTTTTGGGATCTTGTGATAATTAAAATTTAATATATCCCGTCGAAGAAACCCTTCGAGACGATTTTTAAGAAAAAATCCCTCAGGGCGAACGGGATGCTTTACTTCCATAAAATCAAATCAACGGCCTTTTGTACAAAAATGCCAAGGCCTTCTTCTTCGTCTTTGGTAAACAGAGATAAAACATAATCAGAAACATCCTCGCGGTCTTCTGGCCGACCAATGCCAAAACGCAAATGCCAAAAATCTTTTCCGATTACATTCATAATTGATTTTAGTCCGTTGTGCCCGCGCGCGCTACCGCCAAAACGAATTGCGACATTGCCCAACGGTTTTTCTAATTCATCGTGCACAATCAAAATTCCTTCCGGCTTGATCCCTTTTTTCACAAGAAACGGAATAACTTTCCCAGAAGAATTCATAAACGTTTGTGGTTTGATTACATAGATTTTTTCTGAATCCGGAACATACAATTCGCCAGACAAATTTATTTGTGCATATTCCATTACGTCATTTTTTTCCCACGCACAACCAAATTGATCAACTAAAACATCAACGATCTGAAACCCAATGCTGTGACGCGTAAGATAATATTTAGGACCAGGATTTCCTAAACCTATAATTGCTCGGATTTTATTTCTGTCGTACAATTCTTTTGCCATGGAACTTTCTCCGCGGATGCTAACATATCTTTTATCGTAACTTTTTGCACAAAACTTGATAAAACTTTATCTAGCGATGCGATTATAATTTTTTTACTAAGATCCATATTTTGACTTAAGATTGAATTAGACACAATAATCTTTTCAAAACCACTACGTTCAATTTTTTGAATAGCATTACCAGAAAATATTGCATGCGAAAAACAACCAACCACTCGTCTCACCCCACGCTCAATTAATAAATTACATGCTCCTACTGCAGTATCTCCAGAATCAATAATATCATCAATAATGACTGCTATTTTATCTCTCACATTTCCGATAACATCTATCGATTGACTTTTGTTTCTGTTGATTCGCTTTTTTTCTACAAACGCCCAATCTACACCATATGTATATGCCATTTCTTTTACGCGATTTATACCACCACGATCAGGAGAAATAAAACAAATATGCCTTATGTCGTCATTATTTAAAACATAACCAAGTTGTTGTTTCCAAAAATCTGCTAATTTCATTTCATAAATAGGAATAGAAAAAAGCGAATGACATAAAGCTTCGTGTAAATCACAAGAAACAACTCTGTCTACACCCGCCGACTTAAAAAAGCGACCTAGCACTTCTAGTGGACCAACATAAGTTCCACAAAAACTACGGCTCTGTCTTATGTAAGGAAGATAAGGTAAAACTGCAATAATCCTACGTGCCCCATACGCCTTAATTTGATGAGACAATAATAAAAATCTAGTTAACTGGTCATTAATTGAGTTTATCCCATTAGATCTAATTTCATCAAAAGAAAATTGCTGAACAAGTAATACTGTTTTGCCACGAATATATTCAGCATCACCATCAAACTGTATTGCGATCTCGCTATCAGCAAAGCTATTTTTTTCTAACACAATAACTTTTGAATCAATAAGTTCTGAAATTTTTTTAGACAATAAACATTCTGAACCAGCAACAACAACACAGTTTTGTGTTTTCACACCAGCTCCCTATTTTTTTTTGAAAAATAAAAAAAAACTTTTAAGATTAGAAAACAAACTTTGTTTTTCCTCTAATTTTTTTTCTAATAAACTTGCGCGTTTCATTAATTCTGGAAGTTTATACCATGCAACAATTAAACGTTTCCATTTGCTAAATGGAATAGCAGGAATTCCTCCAACAATTTCACCGTCTTTAATATTTTGCATTATTGCACTTTTAGAAACAATTTTTACACCGTTCCCAATTGTTACATGATCTCGAATTGCAACCTGCCCACCAATTTGACAACCTATCCCAATCTTAACTCCTCCAGCAATTGCTGTTTGTGCTAAAATTGCAGTCGATTGACCAATTTGAACATTATGAGAAATATGCACAAGATTATCTATTTTTACACCATCACAAATTACTGTCTCATCAAAAGCTGCTCGATCAATACATGCATTTGCACCAATTTCAACATACTTTCCAATTCTCACTATTCCAATCTGAGGAACTTTCAATAAACCAGTTTTCATTGCACGATAACCAAAACCATCAGATCCTATAACTACTCCCGCGTGAATAATAGAATTATCACCAATAATTGAACCGTCAAGAATTATTACACCGGAGTAAATTGTAACATTTTCACCAATTTTACAATTACTACCAATAAAAACATGTGCTCCTATTTTGGTGTTTTTTCCAATATTAGCACTTGGCTCAACAACAGAAGTTGAATGGATAAGAGAGGTTAGATCAGAATTATTTTTCTGCTCTTTAAAAGATACAACCTTACATAAAGCAGACAACGGATCATTAACTAAAATAAATGACTTCCCTTTAACCCACTTTTTACTTGCAACAATAACACCTGCTTTACTATTTTTTATTTTCTCCAAAGAAAGAGAACTAAAAACAGAATTATCTTCTGGATCAAAAACAAATGCTACATCTTTTTCTGTTGCAGCTTCTAAAGATTTTATATCTTGAACAAAAAAAGAATGGTTGAAGGAATCTTCTCCTTCAACCATTTTAGACAATGCTTTTACGTCGAAATTAACATTCATTTAAGAAATCTTATTATTTTTCTTTAACGAAGATTGAATACGTTTTTTATCATATTGCTCATTAACTGCGGTTAAAACAACTTTTGTTTTATCTGCCTCAGGAGAAACACAAACTATACCTGGTGCACCACTATCTTTTACAGCGCCCCAACCTTCACTTTGCATAACTTCTTGCGCAACAACAAAAATATCATTTTTGTATTTCAACATACGCTTTTGTGTTTCCATTTCCAGTTCTTCTTTTTTATCATCAACTGAACGTTTTGCATGTTTTTGTATCGAAGCCATTTCCATTTGCTTGTCTTGAAGTTCTTCTTCGTCTATTTTTCCATTACGAATATCTTCTTCAACATTCTTCCTGAAATCTTCAATCTTTTTACTTTCTTGGTATTCAAGTGATAAAAGATCTTCTTTAGCCTTTTCATTTTGAGATAAAATCAATCTGCCTTCTTTTGTATTTCTAAATAATTCTTGCATATTAATATATACCTCATCACCTGGGTAAATATTCGAAACAAAAATTAATGTAGTCAAGGCCAACGCAACAGTAATATTTTTTTTCATAAAAACCATCCCTTTCAGCGAAAAACAACAAATTTAAAACATGCAAATAATCTCAATACCACACGAAAAACAATAGTAGCGCGTTCATAAAAAATCGTCAATATGAAAGAACTATACAACTAAATCATTCAATACAACTTTCTATTTTACTTTTTAGTGCTTCTTTTGTCATATAACCACTAATTTTCCAGACAATTTTACCTTCTGAAAAAAATACAAATGTTGGAATTGACATAATATTATAACGCCTCACAAGTTTTTGTTCGGTTTCTATGTCTATAGCCCCAAATTTATAAACGCCAGCAAGCTCTTTCGCAAGTGCCTCAAAAATTGGTGCCATCTTCTTGCACGGACCACACCAGCTAGCAAAAACATCTATAATAACTGGCAACTCTGAATCAACGACTTCTTCTTGAATATTTTCAGATGTAATTTCTAAAATTTCAAAAACCTCTGATTTTTTTTCGTCATCTATCTCATTATCATTTTTAACTTCAACAACCACATCCGGCAAATCGTTTTCTTCTTGAACCCCTATAACTACGTCATCCGGTAAATCTTCTGAATGAATAAACACAACATTCATTCCCCAAAAAACAAACATCCAAAAAAAAATCTTTTTCACGATGTTTACTCCGTTTTCTAATTAGTAACACTCAGATTGTGGTCATGTTAGCGCACACACAAAAAAGCGTCAATATACTAGCCAACAAACTTAAACCCCATTTTTCGTTTATCCTTTAATTAACAGAACGATATCTGTTAATTTATAAAAAAAGCAAATTAGCAAAACTTTTTAGGGGGAGGTCCGCTATGAAAAATTTTTCTAATATGATTTTTATGATTTCAATCTTTCTCCAATTTTTTTGTACTTCAACTGTTTTTGCTACACCAACAAAAACATACTCGCACAGAGTAATTACAAAGGAGAAATCCAAAGACATACAAACTCGTGCAAAAATGTTTTGTGATGGTTTGAGCCAGATAGTAGGATTTGAAGGGTGGGATGCTGGCACAAAACCAAATAAATTTACAGGCCAAAAATATGAAGCCAGTTTATCTAAAGCTGTTACTCGTAATGATACTGATTCTGTAAAAACAATAGTTGATTCCTATGAACATAATGTTTTCATAGGACTTTATAGAAATAAGCAAACAATTTTGCATCTCGCAGCCGAGTGCAATCACACATCTGTTCTTTATATATTAATTGAAAAATTTTTTACGGAAAAAATAATAAGTAAACTTGAAACTTTCCGCATAACAAAAATGGATTCATTGCTCTTTAGTGATAATGAACACAATACTATTATGCACTATCTCGCGTATCACGATAATGCGTTCATTGCAGAAATAATTTTTGATAATTGTACCCCTAAAGAACAATTAAAACTTATTGAAGCTCAAAATTATTATAAAGAAACACCTATCAGCGTAGCACAGGACTATGGAAGTTTAGATTTTTTAGAATTAATGCAAGAAAACTTTCAAAGAAAAACTCTAAGAAAACTTGCCCAACCAATAAAAACTGGTCCCAGAATGATTAGACAAACTAAATATAGAGATCTCTCAGAAATATTTTAGAAAATTTCACTTATCGCTTTATTCACATCCTCAACTTTTATCATCGCCCCCATTGCTTTATAAAATTCTTCGTCGTATTCGCGTGTTTTAATTACAACAGGCATTGGAACAGCATGTCCCATAACCAACGCTTGTTTTTTGGTATCTAGTGTAGACAAAATTGACCGCAAACCACTTGCATTATTAACACCAGTTAAAACAGCCTGAATATCTTTTTCATCATTCAAAAGGGCAACAATCTTTGTGCCAATTTGCGAAATAATTTCCTGATCAATTCCTGATGGCCTTTGATCAACAATTAAAAGTGAAACATAATATTTTCTCATTTCTCGCGCAATAACTCCAAAAATAGTTTGCTTTGCGGCTTGAGGATTTAAAAATTTATGTGCTTCCTCTATCGTAATCATTAAATGTCGAGGTTCATCTGCCTTATTTTGTGATGATAAAAACTTTTCTGTTCTTGTTATATAAGCTTCGTGAATTCGTCGTGTAATAATATTCGCAATCAAAAGATAACTAAGCATAGACGTATGATTACCAAATTCTAAAACAACATGTATTCCTCTACTCAAATAATCAAGCATAGTATCAATAATCGATTTCCCTTGTAATGTTTCCTGTAGGAATGAAAATTTTTCTAAGCGTTTTAATTTTCTATAAAGAGCGCCTACAGATTCTGCATGTGCACCAATTTCTTCGGCAAATTCTTTTATCGTTCCATCTTGTTTTAATAATTCTTTCAACCAATTTTTATGATATTTACTTGCAATAAGATAAGCGGCTTCTAATGCAGTTGGATGTAAATTTAACTCATTTTGTAATGGCATAACATCTTCAACACGAATATCACTATAACTTAATTTCACTTCAAAATCTGGGGCTGTTCCCCTTCTACGTGTAGAATCTGGATCCAACGAAAAAATAGCAACTTCGTTTGGAAATAATGTTTTTAATCCTTTTACAAAAGAGTTCCCTGGTCCTTCTTTTCGCGCTTGTAAGCCATATTCACTATGCATATCAAAAATTAAATTTACAGCTTTATTCTTTTTTACCAAACCAGCAAGAATTAAACGCGTAACAAATGTTTTTCCTGTTCCTGTTTTTCCAAAAATTCCATTGCTTCGTTCAATAAAAGAATTAAGATTTATGCACACCGGTGTTTGCATATCAATAGGTGTTCCAATATTAAAATAAAAATCTGTTTTTTGTTCGTCACCAAAAATCTCCGAAACATCCTTTTTATTTGCTTCATATACTGTTGCAAAATGACCAGGAATAGTTTTAACAGGCATGTGCTTTTTTTGTTTATCAAGCATTAACATCGGACGCAGTTGAACCTGCGCATAAATATCGCGTTGCTTTAAAATATTTTTTAATAATTTTTCTTCCTCTGACGGAGGAAACAACAAAATATCAGGATTTGTAACTTGAAGTTCTAAATCCGTAATTAAAGAAAAAAATGTATAACTACTTCCTTGCACAGAAACAAATTTTCCTGTTTTTATATCTTCAAGTGGATAATCTGGTTCCAGCCGCATTGTTAAACCCTCAACAAGCGAGCCAGAAATAATGTGTCCAAGTTTTTTTGCATTCATTTGATTCTCTTGTGCTTTATATTATTTTACCCTTGTCTGTTATCCTTAAAAATATCCCAAAAAACTTTTATCAACGCTGCAACATCGATATCCACAGCTACAAGAAAATATTTTGCATCAAAGAAATCTTGTTGAGTTTTGTATAATTCGGCATAACGTAAATCATTATTGGCAAGGGACTTGCGAACTTCTTTTACAATTTCTTGAGTATCACTTTTAATTGAATCCCAACCTTCAATAGAATATAATGCGTACATTTCGTCAAAAACTTCATGCAAATCTTCTGGGGTAAATTCTTTATATCGTTCCCATCTGTGAACAAAATCTTTCAGTGCTTCATAATCAGCATATCTTTTCATTTGAGAGTTTAAAATTCCATAAAAACAAACTAACCCTCCAAAAGCACCTCCAAACATCCCGACAAAAGCTAACAAATCATTTTTTGATAAAAGTTTTTTTCCAGCTAATCCACCAGCACACATTCCTGCAGCCCCAGAAAAAACCCTGAACGCCTTCTTCCAGGTTTTATTATAAGTCTGCAATGGATTATCATAAAATTTTTTACCAACAAATCCCCATAAATCTTTTTTATAAAAATTATCAGTCAAATCTGACGATTTTGAAAATAAACCAGTAGCACACAGCAAAAATAAAACAAATGCAACTTTCTTTCTCACAAAAACTCCTTGCTTGATTAAAAAACAACATCAAACAAAGTTTAATAAAAAAGCACCAATTTGAGAATATAAATCGCAACTAGTTTAAAGAATTTGCGAAGCCAAAAAAATATCCCATGAAGCTTTCAAAAGTTCGTAGATATTTATGTCTAACATTAAAACAAAATGTTTTGCTTCAAAGAAATCTTCATTGATTTTATATAACGCCCCATAACTTTCATCATTTCTCGCAAGCTTTTTTCTAACTTCTCTTACAATAACTTCTGTATATCTTTTAATTGAAGACCATCCATTACTTACATACAACGAATGGACTCTTTCAAAAACAGCATGTAATTGAATTGGAGTTAGCTCTTTATATGTTTCCCAATTTTCCATAAACGTTTTTAACACATCATAATCTACACGACATTTCATTTTTACATTTAAAATTCCATAGCCAATTGCAAAGCCACCACTAGATAAAAAAAAAGTAGTTGCAAATTTAACTGTTTTACCCTTGTCAAATCTACGGTGAACTTCAATCTCTAAAGGTTTAGTTTTTTTTCTCTGAATAAATTTATTCGAAATTTTATACGATAAAAATCCTGGGACCGTTCCTACAACACCTGCAACAAGAAGTAAAACTTTTTTTTCTAGTGTATTATAATTAGAAAGAGGCTCATCATAGAATTTTTTGCCAACAAATCCCCACGGATCATCTCTGTAAAAATCGCTAGTCAATTCTAAAGAAGATAAACCCGCCATGGAAAAAAATAATCCACAAAATAAACAAACCCTGTTTTTTTTCATCTCTATGCCCCCTTTTAACATAGATTTTTAGGAAAACAAAGGCGTTGCAACGTAACTTAAATTTTTTGAACGACCCCATGCTCGCAAAAAATCTTTTTCACGGTACGCACGAAGCATTTTACCCCAACTTCTAAATACAGGATCAATACAAAGAACAGCACGTCTTTTTTTTGACCACCCAATTACAACAACAAAATGGCCATTTTTATAATTCTTATAACCACCCCGCAGCCAACCACGAATACTTACAGCAACAGGAATTCCTTTTTTTAGATATCCATATAATTCTTCAAATGAATTTAATCGTTCAACATTGTATAAAACTTTTCCGTATGAATCGTTATATGCTTGAGCAGAATTTAAAATCCAATTTCCATAAATATCCAAATAATTATCATCATGCGCTTTTCTCGCAAAAATTCTCACTTGTTCATCAAGAGAACGCTGTCTTATGTTTTTATTAAATTTATTATTAAAATAACGAACAATCATACTCGTTGATGTAGGAGAACAAAAATCACCACGGCGTTTATGGTTAACTTTCATTTGAGACTGCCGCGGAATATTATTCAAAACAAAAGAAGGAAGCGAGCTCGGAACAGAAACCATTTTAAAACTCTTATGATACGATTGGTTCACAAAAAAAGTTTTCACATTCTTTAAATCCGCACCATTGCGCGCAACAACTTTTACCCTGTATCCTCTTCCTCGCGCTCCGCGCTGCATCTCAACTCGAACGTGCTTTATATGTACCAATCGATCTTTTGCAGAAGAAAATGTTTTTTGACCATTCACACCCCACTCTGCAAGTTTGCGCCACGGTGACCAGCCACCAGAAAATAATTTTGAATTACCAACACTAACATAAAAATCGAATCTACCTTTTTTTGGTCTTTGCGCATTCCAAGAAACAATCAATTCAGAAAAAGGATCTGTTTTTTCCACAACCCATAAATATTCATTTGAGTGCTTTTTATTTTTTAAAACACTTGGATTAATTTTGTGCATTGTCGTTGAAGCAAAACAAGATTCGTTTGCAACTTTTAAATTTGCAAAACAAATTGATATATCAGAAAAAAAAATAAACAAGAAAAGTGTTTTTAGAATAGGCAAACTCAATCGATTTTTCATTACTCCCCCCCTCAAAATGTCCCCAGATTATTTCCCAATGCAAAATTTGCTAAAAACATTGTCTAATACTTGCTCGCTAACGCCTTTGCCGGTCAACTCAGAAAGATGCTCTAGTATATCGCGAACACAATGTGCAACCAACTCGTAGTGTACAGCATTCGAACATTCTTTCTCAATAGCTTTCATTTTTATCTCTAACTCAGAAACAAGATGGAACTGTCTCTGATTCAATAAAAACGGGGAACGAAGTTGCTCAAACAGCTCTTGTATTTTTTCTTGAATTTTTTTTGCTACTTCTTCGATGCCTGTTTTATTTTTTGCAGATACCAACATCACGGTATCTTTAAATGAATCCTGGATTGTATGTTCAATTTTTTTGTCTATTGATTCATCAATTTTATTCAAAACAACAATAACTTTTTTTTGATATTTTTCAAAGATATCTTTGTACAAATACAATTGTTGCTCAAATCCCAAGACTTTTGAATCACATACCAATAAAATAATGTCCGCTTTTTCTGCTTCTAGCAATGAACGCTCAATTCCCTTTTTTTCTATAACATCACCAGCCTGTCGCAACCCCGCGGTATCTATAAGTAACCAAAAATTTCCATCTTTATACAAATTAGCTTCTATGCTATCCCTAGTTGTTCCCGCAATATTAGTTACAATAGCACGATTTTTTTTCAATAACGCATTAAATAAAGTTGATTTCCCAACATTTACAGAACCAATAATTGCAATTCGAATTCCATCTTTTATTCTTTGCTGCTGATTAAAGTTTTGTCTAATAATAAAAAGCTTTTTTCGCAAATCAGAAATCTTTTCTTTAATTTTTTTATTAAAATCTAAATCGCGTTGTTCTTCGTCTAAAAACTCAAAACTTGCCTCAACAAACGTAAGGATTTCAATCAAATCTTTTTCTATTTCAAAAACATAGGATGTTAAACTTCCTTTTAATTGAGACATAGATTTTTTTAGTGCTAACTCTGTTTGCGCAGAAATAACATCATTAATAGCTTCAGCCTGCACTAAATCAATTTTATTATTTAAAAAAGCACGCTTAGTAAACTCTCCAGCCTTAGCCAATCTCGCGCCATAAATAATCACCAATTGTAGTATTTTATCAATAATAAATTGATTATTGTGACAATTAATCTCAACAGTATCTTGCCCAGTAAATGTTTTTGGCCCATTCATCAGAAAAAATAATACTTCATCAATTATTTCAGAATTTATTGGATTAATAATATGACCGTGATGAATTGTATGAGAAGAAAGTTCTTGTAAAGTTTTACCGGAAGAAAGTTTTGATATTTTATCTACTATCTTAGAAACACTCACACCAGAAATTCTAATAATAGCAATGGCACCACTTCCTCGTGGCGTACACAATGCTACTATGGATTCTTCGTCTCTGGTTAACATTTTTTAACATCCATTTTTAAATATATCCCATAAATACAAAAGAGAAGGGTTTCCCCTTCTCTTTTGTTAGCAACCCTAGCAATTTTTTATAGCTTTATTTCTTCTGAGAAGAAAATATTAATTTATACCCCAATAATTTTCTTTTATATTTTTTCTTTAAAATTTGTAAAAGCAAACTTGAAAGAGAAGCAAATAACATTCGCTCTTCATCTTCTCCGTTTAAAACTATTCCCTTAAAAGCTATATTCAATATTAGTTTATCCGGAACAAGTTCGAAAAAAGTTTTAATACCAATAATATCAGTTATTTCTTTTAACCATACTTTTATATCATCAATAAACGCGTCAGACCAACCCGATTGCCCACTGCGAGGCACAGCATTTTTTTGTCGATTCGGAATCTTTCGCTCTTGTTGTAAAACATTTTTTCTTACTTGTTTTTCTTTTGGTTTAAACATTTTGCGAGGATCATATATAATTGAAACAACCGCAGGCTTTCCTAAAATTCCTAGAAAACCTTTAGAACCTGCATTAAAAACCTTAACTTTAAATTCGCTTGGCATGCCAGCTTCTACCCAAGCTTTTTCTATAGCTTTTTGCAAAGATGAAGCTTCTTGAATAAGCGATTTCATTTTCTTAAACCTTTCTGTAATGAAGCACCCAAAAGATTAAAAACCTTTGTATCGTGCGAAATTCTTCTATTTGCCATTCATCCCTAGGGGGTATTTTGGCGAAGTAGAATCAAAAAATACGTCCCTTAACTTTCACCCTTTTATCAACAAGCCTTTAGATTACGCTAAAACAACAGTGAATACAATAACAAACAAGAAAGCGGCTGTTTATTGCACCGACCCACTAGCTTCTTGGGTTTTTTTTAAGAAATAAGAATAAATCGCTGAATATTCTTGTATTAACAAAAACTTCTAAGATAAAAACCCCTCAAAAAAGATGGAGCGGGAAACGGGATTCGAACCCGCGACCCCTGCCTTGGCAAGGCAGTGCTCTAGCCACTGAGCTATTCCCGCGCTACATTAGTAAAAAAATCGTACCGTTAAAATAAAACACTGTCAACTTTAAAGCACACCTTTTTCTTGTTGCCGTGTTTGAAAAATTAAAATAGAAATCGCCGCAGGAGTCATTCCTGGAATTAACTGTGCTTGTGCAATTGATTTTGGTTTATATCTAATCAATTTTTCTTGCATCTCCTTTGTTAAGCCAGCAACCCCTTTAAAACTCATTTCTATAGGAAAAATTAAATCGCAAAATTTCTTTGTTTTTTCTGCTTCTTTGCGCTCTTTTTCTAAATATCCTGCGTATCGAACTTCTGCGTGAATTGTTAAAATCGTTCTCTGTTTAATATCAGGAACACCAAATTTATTACATAGCAATTCTTTTGCTTCACTTTTTTTTGATTCTTCTATCATAAAATCAATCGAATGAAATAACTGAAATAGTCTATTGCGCGAATCACTATTCATAATTTCATAAACACTTTTTTCTATAATTTCTTTTTCTTCTAAAAACTCTTTATACATTTCATCATCAATTAATCCGAACTTTTTTCCGTATGGCATTAAGCGAAGAAAGGAATTATCTTGCCGCAATAACAAACGACGTTCCGCCCGGGACGTAAACATGCGATATGGCTCATCAATACCTAATGTAATTAAATCGTCAATCATTACACCAATATAACTTTCTGTTCTAGACAAAATAAAAGGATCTTCTTTGCGAATTTTTAATACCGCATTAATTCCCGCAATAACCCCTAAACCTGCGGCTTCTTCATAACCGGTTGTTCCATGTACTTGTCCCGCAAAAAATAATCCATCAACTTCTTTTGTTTCTAGCGAATGTTTTAAATAATTCGGTTGTAAGAAATCATATTCAATAGCATATCCAGGCTTGGTAATAATTGCATTTTCAAACCCTTCAATACTGTGAACATACTGTTCTTGCACATCAAGTGGTAATGATGTTGAAATTCCAGCAGGATAAATTTCGGTATTATCGCCTCCTTCTGGTTCAACAAAAACATGATGTTGCGGACGATCAGGATAACGTGAAATTTTATCTTCAATAGAAGGACAATAACGAGGACCTATGCCACTTATATTACCACTAAAAAGTGCCGATTTATGTATATGCTTTTTTATAATCTCATGAGTCTTTTTATTTGTTTTTGCAATAAAACAAGAAAATGTATCTGTTACAGGGAAATGTTTGTACTCATATAAATAATTAAGTTTTTGCGGTTCTTGAATTTCAAGCTTGCCAAAATCAATACTTGAACGAAGCAATCGCGGAGGAGTCCCTGTTTTTAAACGACCAAATTTTACACCTAAAACATTTTCTAATGATTCAGTTAAACCCGTTGCAGCTTTTTCATCACGCCTTCCTGCCGAATAATTCTTCATTCCAATATGAATTACGCCATTTAAAAACGTTCCAGAAGTAATAATAACGGTTTTTGTTTTTAAAACTTTTCCGTCAGAACATCCAACACCACTAATTACTTTTTCGCCCTTAACTTCTTCAACAAAAACCGTATTTACCATTCCTTCAATAATGGTAAGATTTTTTGTTTTTGAAAGTTCTTCTTGCGCACATTTACTGTATTTAAATTTATCAATTTGTAATCGTAAACCTTGAACGGCCGGACCTTTACTTGTGTTTAACATGCGAACTTGTAAATAAGTTTTTGATGCAAGTTTTGGCATTAAACCACCAAGCGCACTTACTTCGTAAATAATGTGACCTTTCCCCAATCCCCCAAGAGACGGATTGCATGGCATCACAGCAATTTTATGTTCATCTATTGTGATTAAAGCAGTATTTGCTCCCATCTTAGCCGCAACATAAGCCGCTTCGATACCAGCATGACCTGCTCCAACAACAATAACATCAAAACTTTTCATAATTCATTCTTCAATATAAATACTTAATTGCAAAAACCTTTGTTATTATCCCCACCCTATGGTATATATCCTAGCCCTACACAAATAAATATGCAAATGATACACTAATAGCATATTTTTGATAATCAATATAACAACAAAATAAGATGTAAGTTTTAAGATTATGTTTTATCACATAGCAAATGCTTTAAGACCTCATTGTAATATTCTCAATCTATTTCACTATGTCAGTTTTCGATCAATCGCAGCTCTCCTTACATCAATATTGTTTTCGTTTATTTTTGGAAATTGGTTTATAAAAGCAACCCAAGATAGATTTAAATCCAAACCTCGCAAATGGACTCCCGAAAATCACCTAACAAAAAACAATACTCCAACCATGGGCGGAATTTTTATTCTCATGGTATGTGTCGTTAATACACTTCTCTGGAATAATTTAACAAAAAAAAACATATGGGTTTTTCTTTTTTGCATCATTTCATTTGGATCGATAGGATTCTTGGATGATTTACTAAAACTACGTAGATCTAAAGGAATATCTGCTAAACTTAAGTTTTCACTTCAATTTATATTTTCAGCTGCAACAATGATTCTGTGGTATTTTTGGGTAAATCCAAACACAATGTTATGCATACCGTTTTTTAAAAACATCACACCAACCCTCGGACTTCTAATGATTCCATGGGGAATGTTTATTTTAATGGGAACTAGCAACGCTGTTAATTTAACTGACGGATTAGACGGACTCGCAACTGGTCCATTAATGGCAAATTTCTCAACATTTGCTTTCATTGCATATTTAACAGGACACAAATTCTTTTCCAAATATCTTCATATCGTCTATTCCGGTAATGCGGAAATGACCATTGTTTGCACAACGCTTCTTGGTGCTTTAATAGGATTTTTATGGTACAACACATATCCAGCACAGATATTTATGGGAGATGTAGGATCACTTGCACTTGGAGCAACCCTTGGCCTTGTTGCGCTTATAACCCGACAAGAGCTACTTTTACCAATTGCAGGAGGTATTTTTGTGCTAGAAACACTTTCTGTAATTATTCAACTTGGATCATACAGATTCTTGGGAAGAAGAATGTTCAAAATGGCACCAATTCACCATCATTTCGAACTTGTAGGATGGAAAGAAGCAAAAATAACAGTGCGATTCTGGATTATTTCTATAATTTTATCTTTAATTGCACTTTTAACATTAAAAATCAGGTGATTTTAGACTAATACATATTTTCATTGTAGAATTAGTTATACAATCTGGGGACCTAAATTATAATAATTTTTTAGTAATACAAATAAAAAGAAAAACTAATGAAGACAAAAAAAATAATTGTGTATTCAATTTTATCTTTATCCACTTTTACGAATATTTTCATGGGACCAGAAAGAGGAGTTCATTGTGTTCCTGGAAGAATTATACGCGTTATTAAACAAGGCCGCATATCTGAAACTAAAGAATCCGCACTTGCTGATACAGAAAATATTGCAGCAGCTCAAGAAAAAATCAAAGAATTATTAGCTGAAGCAATTGAATTATACAACACCAAGCATTTTTGGGCTTCTTCCCAAAAATATGAAGCTATAGCCAAAATATATTATGGCATTGGAAATATTGCCCTAGCAAAAGCTATGTACCGTGAAGCTGCAAAAAAAATGGCTTGCGAAGCTGAACAAATTAACAAAACACCTGGAGAACAACACAAAGCTATTACATTTTTAGGAATGGCCAGAGATCTCGCCTTAGAATTTAATGATTATGAATTAGTACGCATAATTGATAATATAACATTTTTAACTTACGAAAATATAATCACACTACTAAGAACCCCAGCTATTAATCGCCTAGGTGTTGATAGTTCAACCAGCACTATTAGATTGATTAAACAACTAGCAGAACAACCAAACACCGAAGAAATAATTAGTAAATTATATACTGCACGACTAATGGAAGACAATTTACGAATTTTTAGACAAAAAACAGGATTATATTACTAAAACTCAATCACGCTAATTTACAATCTTTTTAATAATACAAACAAAAAGAAAAAATATGAGAAAAAAAGAAATAATAAGTTTTATAATTTTATCTTTGTTCGTTTTTACAAATAGCAACATGACACCAATAAGAAAACGTACCGCACCAACCATGCCATCAAATAAAGCACGACGCACAAAAAAATACTCCTCTCCACAAAAAAGCAGAGAATTAGTTCTTGCAGAAGGTTTTTTCGAACAAGAACAATACAGGTATGCTTCAAGAGAATACGAACTATTAGCAGAAAAACATCTTGCTAAAGGCGAACAAGTACAAGCCAAAGAAATGTACTATTTAGCATCAATTGCAATGCACAATGAAGCATCTAAAATTTCCAAAGAACAAGAAAACATATTTATTTCCTTTCTCGGATTTGCTTTTGATCTAGCTTTAAAAGCTAACAATCTTGAATTAATAATTCATATGTATAATGCAAAAATCGCTGCTTATAAAACAATCATTGATCGTATAAATAATCTTCAAAAAGCAACTCCATTTGCTATATCACCCCATCTTACTCTTGCTTTAATGGAAGATAATTTACAAATTTTTAAATCTAAATATTCTGAACGTATCACCTCTTTAAAAGAACAATCTTAAAAGCAACAGAAACAAAATGAACCCAAAAATAAAAAAATTAACCATTCTGCCCGGAAAAAATAAATCCGGAGCACCTGAAGTTTTTGATAAAATAGAAATCAATACAGGTGAAATCATTGCAATTGTTGGTCCAACAGGTTGCGGCAAAAGCCAACTTTTGTACGACATAGAAAAACTTGCATGCGGAACAACAAAAAGCAAACGCAAAATCCTAATTAATGATCAAACAGCAGAAAAAGAATGGCGCTTTGATCCTAAACAAAAACTGATTGCATCTCTCGCACAATCTATGAACTTTTTAACCGATCTTTCCGTAAAAGAATTTTTGGAACTGCACATTCATGCGCGCGGAAAATCCGCAAATCAAAATTTAGTTGAAGAAACTATCAAAAAAACAAATGCTATTACAGGGGAACCAATTACTCCAGAAATGAATCTTTTAAATTTATCTGGCGGACAAACCCGAGCATTAATGGTTGCCGATGCTGCGCACATAAGTACATCACCAATCATTTTAATTGATGAAATTGAAAATGCAGGAATAAAAAAAGAAAAAGCATTGGAGATTTTAATTCAAGAAGGTAAAATTGTGTTTCTTGTAACACATGACCCATCGCTCGCACTCAACGCAAATAAACGACTTGTTATACAAAATGGAGGAATTATTTCTGTTTTACAAACAACAGAAAAAGAAAAAGAAATTGCGAATTATTTAAACTGGTTAGAAGGTTATAACTTAGATATGCGTGATGAAATCAGACAGGGCAAACAAATAGAAGAACTTAAGATTGTTTGCAAGCCAAAAGAAGAAACCCTTCGAAACGATTTCTCGCAAAAGCTCAAAATCCCTCAGGGCGAACGAAATAAGAAATAACAAATGAAACTGATAATTATCGCTGGAACGCCAGGTTCCGGAAAAACAAGCATCATTAAGCACGTTATTGAAGAATTAAAAACAGAGTTCAAGTTATTATTTGCAAAATTTGATTGTTTAAAAACTCAAGATGATGAACTTATCTCACAAAAAACAGGAATTGCGACAATAAAAAAGCTTGCTGAAGAATTATGCCCTGATCATTACACAGCACTTGTTATTCCACAACTTTTAAAACAATACAACGATAAAGATATTATTATCATTGAAACCGCTGGTTTATGTTTGCGCTGTTCACCATATTTGGAAAACTCATTAGGAATAAATATTTTAGATGTTACATCTGGAAATCCAAATCGTTATGGGCCAATTTTGAATCATGCAGATATTGTTGCAATCAGCAAAGGAAATTTAATTTCTCAGGCAGAACGTGAAATTTTTAGAACCCGCGTAATACAGGCAAATAAAACCGCTAAACTTGCCGAAGTAAATGGTCTTTCTGGTGAGGGTGCTGCAGATATTGTGGAACACATCAAAGATGCACCAGAAATTATGCCCGGCAAAAAATTAACACTAAAACATTCGATGCCTTCCGCAGTATGTGGTTTTTGTTACGGCAATAAAGTTATTAGCCGATCTTCACTGCAAACAAGATTTTTAAGTGGTAAAAAAATAAAAAATCTTGTTCCAAATCTTAATTGCGGAAAGTGTGGATTTAAAACTTGCAATGAATTTATTCGTTCAGTTTTGGATGGAAAAACAGAAACAAAGCAATGTCCATTTATAAAATCAAAGTAATTATGAAAAAAAATTTTCTTTTTATTTTCTTCTTAATTTTTTGTTTTACAAACACAATAAGTGTTTTTTGTATGGAGGAAACAGATCGTTTTATCTATAACCTGGAAACAAAAAAATGGTACGGTATAAAAGATTTATTTGTCGTAGAAAATAAGGATGCACATGGAAATGTCATATCATATGATTTTTACGATAAAACAAGTACGTGTCTTATGCAACTTTGTCCACTGAAAATAATATTTCCACCTCTTAATCTATCGAAAGAAAAAGCTTGCACCGATAGTTCAGATCCGGGCTCAGGTTCAATTTCAACCCCTGATTTTATTCGTGAAAAACAAAAAATGTCTGGACGCAAAAGAAAGCAGGAATATCGTTCTGAGCAATGCCCATATTGCAATAAAACTCTTCTTCCAGAAAGCATAAGAGAACATATTACTTCTAAACATAAATGTCCTTATTGTGATGATTTTGAAGAAAGAGATGGAATAAGTGTTCTGAAACATTGCAGAGATAAGCACCACGATGAATTGCCACAATGCACTTACTGCCCTCAGACCTCTCTATACGAACGCAAGATTAGACAACACGAAAAAAGATGCCGGCATAATCCTAATTATTCCCACCAAAAGTAATAATCCAATATTTTCTTTTTTCTTTTTTCCTATTAATTTTCCTTAACTTCAAATCCTTCAAAAACTTGAAATTCACAACCAACTTTCCATTCATCTTTTTTTAAACCAGCTTTTACGCTTAAATGTTCCAAAGTTGTTTTTAAATCCCAACCAAAACTTCCAGGAACTTGCGGCAAGAAAACTGCCGACTTTCTATTTTTTCTTAAAATAATTCCATGCGTTCCTATTTTAATTTCGTTATAACTAGAAACCACACGCGGTTGCGTAAGAACTGTAATATCTATAACTAAATTTTTTAACTCTTCTTTTGAAACAGATTTAAATCTTGTATCGCTAAATGCCGCGGCTTTTGCCATTTCTGAAACTGTTTTATAAAGCGGATCAGAAGAAACAATTTTTCCGATGCATCCACGTAAATTTCCCGAACGAGTATTCAAAGTAACAAACGCCCCAACTCTTTGTTTTAACCCCAAACTTTTAATTGGATATAGAAAATTCAAATCTCGTTTTTTCTGTGAAAACTTATTTTTAATTGACTCGCGCGCTAATTTCAACAACGATGATTTCTCATATCCAGTTAACATCTTTGTGCGTTCTGGCTCAGATCTTTCCTGAGAACTCAAAATTGCACTCAAATAACTCACGCTAGTGTTGGCCTCTCGATCGTCAACCAACCCAAACAATTTTTGAACATCAATTTTTTTATCTAATTTTCGCGAACAAACTATATGTGGAGACGTGTAATATGAACTTAAATGAATCTCCGGCCCTCCCAAATGTTTTCTTTCAAACAATTTTAATAAAACTTTAATTGCATTACTACCACAAATTGTTGCCCGCGTTTTTTTCAATACATCACTAAATTCACTAAATGACTTATTTTGAATTGCCTCAAAAGCTAATGAATCTATCTGTCTAATTCGATCCACAATATCTGCTTCAAACGGAACATAGCGATAAACTTCTCCATAATGTGTAAAATCAGAACTGATAACAATTAATGTATTATCATCAATCAATTTTCCTAATGAATCACTAATTTGATCATAAGAATCATTATTTAAAAAACCAACAATTAATGGCACAATTTTAAAATCAGATACAACTTCTTGCAAAAACGGTAATTGCACTTCTATCGCATGTTCTTTATTATGTAACTCTGTGTTAACTAAAAAATGTTTTTGCAATTTCAGCGATTCAATCGAATCTTTATCAACAAAAACATCTCCCAACGTTGTTTGATATATATCATAATCAGGAAGTGCTACTCCTTCAAAAGCCTTTACATGTGTTGGCGACAGAATAATAACACGTTTAATTTTTTTATTTTTATTCTCTTCATCCTTCAAACATTGATACGCACTCGCAGCACAAAGCCCAGAAAAATAATGCCCTGCATGCGGAACTATTAATGCTTTTATAGAAGAAGGATCGACAGCAACAGGAAAATGTTTTTGCGATAACATGAAGTAATCGTTTAAGTCTTTTCGCAAAGTTACTTTATTTTGCAAATACCAACCAGAAGATAAATGCGCCTTATGAATAATTGACTGTTCTGATTTAGCAAACAATTGTAACGCAAATAACGCCGCTGTAATTAATAAAAATTTAAATTTGTTTTGCATGTTTTCTCCTTTTCAAAACACTTTCATTCAAACTTATAAAACAACTGATAACACACTTTATTTTAATTCTTAATTCATAGCAAATTATTAATTTAAACTAATGATCCGTTTTATTGACTATTAGTACGAAATTTAACTATTATGAAGTTGAGAATTAGGGGAATTCTCAAGGCAATACAATTGGGGAGAGGGATATCATGAAACACTTTCGTCTTTATTTTTCATCTATTTTATTGAGTATTTTTTGCATACAAACAACTGCACAATTTAATGTACTCCAATTACCTTATGATCCAGATAGTCAAGAAATATCTTTTGAACCTTTTTCACAAACACGAACAATTAACGGTGAAACAATTGTTTCACACCAAATGAAAAATAAACTTCGCATTGCACTTTTTGATACGCACCGTAATTGTCGATATGTTTATCAACCATTTATTGATCTTGCAAAAACATTGAATATGCATGTAGACTACTACTCTATCGGTAATATTTTAGATTCTAGTCCCAAAAAATTCCCGCTTGAACTTTATGACGGAGCATTTTTTATTTTGTGTTCCGAATTTCTGAAAACATTGAAAACTTCCCCTGTTTCAGAAAGAATTTTAGAACTTGTGGAAAACTATTCAAAGTTGCCCAAAAAACTTGTCGGACTAATGCTTCCTTCAATGAACCCATGTCAAAATAATTTACTTTCACCACTTGCTCCTCTTTTTGAAAAAACTGGAATAATGGTCAAGGCTGACACGATTGCGTTAAAAGAAAATCCATCATACAAACCAAAAATTTGTTCTCTTTTTTTCAAAACAACAAATCAGTTTTTGAATGCACCAATTGAACGCAGAAGTATACACTATCACACAACACTTAAACTTCCAGAACCGGGTAAAACGTTTCAATGTACGCAAACGTTTGATTCTGAATACACACCATTAGCCATTCTACCTATAAAACAAAATTATCCGGACGAAATAAAAGCTACTCTCCCTTACGGAATTTACTGGTTCAATCCTGCTCGCAAAAATCATCTAATTATAAGCAATTCATCACTCCTTTCATTTGCAGGAATATCTGAAAACTTCCAATTATATCCAATAAATATTTCCATTCGAACTGGGTTACAAGATGCTTTTCACGAAACATTATGGGAACTTTCACAACTTCTCATGCAAAAGAATCACGAACAAAATGGTTTAAAAATACAAAACATTTTAAAACAAAAAAAACCTTCACTACCTCACTCAACAAAAAAGCTTCAAGCCTTTGTTACAAATCAAACAGAAAATTCATATCCAAAAAAAACAGCCTGGATGGAAATAAACATTTTTGAGCACGAAAAAGAAAGCACACAACAAAACAAATTAATTAATTTTATTATTGATTCAAGAATAGATTCGTTATGGCTTAGTATTTCTCCAAATGTTTACTACAGCCCAATAGCAAAAGAAAAAGACAAACGAGAAAAATTTCTAAAAACTCTTTCTGTTTTCACGAAACAATTAAGTAAAAAAGCGCAACAGAAAAAAGTTACTCCTCCGCACATTTTGATCGGATTTGAAATCGCCAATAATTTGCATTCACCAAATTTGCCAAAAAAATGTGCTTATGATTTATACGGGAACAGATACCCCGATATGCCACAACCACTTGATAAAAAATTTTGGAAAAATGAAATTATAATACCACTAACACAGTTTTTAGTTGATTGGCAAAACCATTCAATATCTAACAATATTATGATAGAAGGAATTGTTATTGATTTTGAAATGTACAACCGAAAAACAACCGGTGCTTTTTTGCCAACAATGGGATTTGAACCAGACTCTGCAAAACAATTTCCTATAATTCCTAGTCAATATACACAAAATCCTCACACGATATCGCAATATTTAATGGAAAACCAAAAAACAAAACCTTATTTCCATATCTTAGAAGCAGAAGCAAAAAGACTTGGTAATGAATTAAGAACATTTGTTCGCAATAAAATACCAAATGCAATAATTGGTTGTTATGCACCAAATATTTCTACTGATTGGTTTTATAAAGGAATTTACAAAGGTCTTAGCAAACCAGAAAACCCTATTTTATTACTTACATTTAATTCCGAATTTTACGCACATAAAGATTGGCTTACATCTCACAGAGTCCAAGCAAAACATGCTAGCGTATTGATGCTTTCTAAAATACGAAGCAAAGATGATTTTACATGGGTCGATTATATTTTACAACGTCATGATGGAATTTGGTTTAACAGATTTTCTCGCATGGCCGAACCATATCACAAAGACTGGTCAACGCTTGAACAAACATCACTTACTATGGATGATCGTAATAAATTTGCTAAGTACCTAGGAACAAAATAGGAGAAATTTGCACAAAATAATAAAATTGATTATATTTGTGAAACTATAATAAAAAAAGACAAATAGAAGGAATTTTTATGACACTTATTATTACATCCGAAAATTTTAAAACAGAAGTTCTCGATTCAAAAAAACCTGTTATCGTTGACGTTTTTGCAACATGGTGTGGCCCATGCCAACAAATAGCACCAATATTTGATGAACTTGCAAAAGAACTTGCAGATACATATAAACTTGGAAAAATAAACATAGACGAAGAACGAGATCTTGCAATTAAATACAACATCTCTTCAATTCCAACTTTTCTTTTTATTAAGAATGGCGAAATAGTAGGAAAAGAAACTGGTTACATAACAAAAGAAATGTTGAAAAATAAAATTAAAGAAATGTTTGGATAAAATCTATTGGGATCACTTGTTTTATTTCAGCTTTTTATCTTGTGACTCATAACCTAATTCATTCAATCGTTCACGAATTGTATCAGCAATTGCCCAGTTTTTTTCAGAACGCGCGATTTCTCTTTCCTTTATTAATTTTTTTATTTCAGGAGTAAGCGTAACTTTTTGAATTGAATCAAGCGTTAACCCTAAAATTTGGTTCAAAAATAATCGCACAACCGATGCACACGCTAAAGACTTTTTCAACTCATCCAAATGTTCAAATAATACACCAAGCATTTTTGGCGTATTAAAATCATCACTCAACGCAGTAATCATTTCTTGTATAAAAGAACAATTGTTTAATCGATCATCACCAGCTATTAAAATACTGTTTTCTTTTTTTTCAGCATTCTCACACGCACGAACAATTTTTTTATACGCAACCTCAGCAGAATCTAATACTTCAAAACTAAATTCTATCGGCATGCGATAGTGATGTTGTAAGAAATAAAAACGTAAAATCATCGGATCTTTTTTAGAAAAAACTTCGTGCAACGATAAAATGTTTCCTAAAGATTTAGACATTTTTTCTTTATCAATATTTAAAAGTGCATTGTGCAACCAATATTTTGCAAATGTCTTTCCGTGCAAACTTTCTGACTGTGCTAACTCATTTTCGTGATGTGGAAAAATAAGATCTAATCCTCCACAATGAATATCAATTGATTCACCTAAAAATTCTTTTACTAACACAGAACACTCAATATGCCATCCTGGTCTGCCATAACCCCATGGAGAATTCCAAAATAATTCTTTATTATTTCCTTTCCATAGTGCAAAATCTGCAGGATTTTTCTTTTTTTCATTAACATCAACGCGTGCGCCAGAGATCATATCTTCTAATTTACGACCAGAAAGTTTTCCGTATCCGTCAAAAGAGGTCACATCAAAATAGACGTCTCCATCAACCGCATACGCTTTTTTCTTTTCAATTAATTGTTCGATGAATGTAATAATTTGAGGAATGTGTTCCGTAACTTTTGGTTCTTCATCGGGTTTTAAGCAATTCAATTTCGCCAATTCTTCTTCTGTGCTTTTTATAAATTTATCAGCTATTTCTTTATATGAACTAATATCCCCCGCCTCTTCTGCTTTTTTTAAAAGCTTGTCGTCAATGTCGGTAATGTTTCTGATGTACCGAACATCAAAATCTAAAAACCGTAAAAATCTAACCATCACATCAATATTGATAAATGAACGGCCATGACCAATGTGTGAATAATCGTACGGTGTTACACCACACGCATATAAACTAACTTTTTTTTCTACCAGTGTTTTAAATTCTTCTTTTTTTCTGCTTAAAGTATTAGTAACAAATAATTTAGTCATAATTTTATTCCCGGTCGCTTGCAACTTCGTCATACAATTCTAATGCCTTACTTAACAATTTTTCTTTTTTAAATTTCAAATCATCTTTTGAATCAAAGTATTTCTCGACAACAGTTTTAATATCCATATCAACCTGCAACTTTATACGCCGTTCTCTTACAACTGATTTACGTATTGGCATGACAGATGCTATATACTTCGCATCTGCACACACTCGTTGCAAAGCAAACAAATCTACATCATCTGTCATATCACTTGATAAATGATAAATAATTTTTATAATTGCACCTTTTATATCTTGTTCAAATAATACATCAACAATTTGCTCAGTTTGATCTCTTCCTTTTTGCAGCTCTACTTCCACTTGAATAAACCGTCGCGTATTTAGTTTGATAAATTTATATGAACACCGTTTTTTACTTTTTTTATTCAGCGATACTGAACAAAAACCTTTATCTTCTTTTCGTTCGCCAAAATCAATTCTGTCTACTGAACCAGAATAAACAACCGACGGATAACCATTAGAATTTAAATTTTGATACCTATGTAAGTGCCCAAGGGCAACGTAATCAAATGGTTTCACTGCAAGTTGCGACGGAAGCAAAACAGGATCATTCCCAAACACTGCACATTTTTCTGAACCAGAAAAAACACCTGTACTTACGGTTAAATGTCCAGCAAGAATAGATGGAATGTTTGAATCAAGTTGTTGTGCGAAATGTTTAATAATAACACCAACTCGTTCTGACAAGTATTTTGTAATCTCACTCGTATCTTTTAATCTATGTTCGTCACTTGTAACCAAATTATGCCTCGTCGGCCAAGGCATACCAACAATTTGTACAACACCATTTTTAGTCTTTAATTTTAAAATTTCTGGTTTTGACAAAACATAAATATTATCAAGCGGCAAAGATGCAAAAACATCTAAAGCGTGAGCTTTGCCAAAACTTAATGGATTATCGTGGTTTCCAACAATAACAACAATTGGAATACCTGCCATATGCAGTTTTAGTAAAACTTGCATAAATAACTTTTGTTGCGTTGGAGTTGGATATGCTGTTTTATATGCATCACCACAAAAAAGAAAAAAATCTATCTTTTCTTTAATTGCCAAATCAACACACTTTTCAAAACTATCCCTAAAATCTAAAAGACGGGAATGAATTCCCGTCTTTTTATCAACTCTGCCGTAGTTTTCTACTCCAAAATGAGTATCTGCTACGTGAAAAAATTTTATCATAAATTTTCTTCTGAACCAGATTTTGTTTTTACAGCACCAATAAAATGAAATGCTTTTTGCACAGACTCAGTTTTATAACTAGCCGTTTTTTTTTGTTCTGTTTTGCTTTTCTTTTTCAATAACTTTTTCGCATATCCACCTTTATTTACTTGTCGTGATCTCGCAATTGCTAAATCATCATCAGCAACATCCTTATTGATAGTTGAACCTGCCGCAACATACGCATTTTCACCAATAGTTATTGGCGCAAGAATAGTTGAATTACTTCCAACAAACGCACCATCTTTTACAATCGTTTCATGTTTGTTAATACCATCATAATTACAAGTAATTGTTCCAGCTCCGACGTTAACATTATTTCCAAGCTTTGTATCACCTAAATACGAAAGATGTTTTACTTTTGTACTGTCTCCAATAATGGTTTTTTTTAATTCTACGAAATTCCCTATTGTTACATTATCCTTAACAATAACTCCATTTCTCAGTCTTGCAAATGGACCAACTTGCGTATCTTTTCCAATAACACTGTCTTGAACAACAGAATGAGAACGAATAACAGAAGCATCACCTACCGAAGTATTTTCAATAATAGTAAATGCCGAAACAAAACATTCTTTTCCAATTTCAGTTTTCCCCAATAAATGAACTCCCGTTCCAATAAATGAACCCCCACCTATTTTGACATCAACATCAATGTGAATATTTTGCGCTAATTCAAAACGAACACCCCTACTCATCCAATACTTAATTAAGTATGATCGTTCAATTTGTTCAACTTCCCACAATTGTTGTAATGTGTTTACACCGCGAACACTATCAAATGGCGCTAAGACTGATTTAACTTTAAGCCCTTTTTTCCCAGCCAAACCAACAATATCTGTAAGTAAGAATTCACCAGCTGCATTATCCGTATTAATTTCATTTAGAACATTTAATAATAAATCTTTTTTTACAACATATACGCCAGCATTTACTTTTGTAACATCCCGTTCATCGTCAGTACAATCTTTTTCTTCTACAATAGAAATAAGACTATTTTTTTCTACAACACGACCATAACCTTCTGGATTAAACGCATATGTAGAAAAGAAACTAACCATAGAATCATCATCGATATGTTTTTGCAATAATTTATCAAGAAGATCACTGGAAAGTAACGGCACATCACCATTGAGAATTAAAATATTCTCAGCATCCCATTTATCCTTTGCACACAACGCCGCATGTCCAGAACCAAGTTGTTCTTTTTGTTCTACATAATCAATTTTACTTAATCCATGCCGTGCTATTTCAGCTTTAATTTCTTCAGCTTGATGACCTAAAACAATTGTAATAGGAATTCCTAATTTTTGAATTGCTTTAATAGGAAACAAAATCATCGGCTGGCCACAAATATGCGTCAGCAACTTACTTTGTTTACGTTGAAAACGTGTTGAACGACCTGCGGCAAGAATCACCGCTCTTGTATTATGCTTACTCATTGTAATGACCTTCTTTTAATTTTTCCTATCCAGCACAAACCTATTTTTGCGTGCAAACAAACCATTCTAACCCTTTTTACTTCATAAAAATAGTACGTACCATTCTTATGAAATCTAATAATCTTTTGCCTTCGCAAAGAACTACGCTATATATGTCAAGATAACCGCCACTTGAAAAGTAACGCCGATCGCGAAACCAAGGTTAACTATATCCTTCATTACCACTAAAATTCAATATTTTTTACTTTTTATCAAAAACGCTTACTTTTATAGCATTAACCCTCAAAATATGACACAATAATATTGTGTCAAACTTGTATTATAAATACGACAATAGATAATCCTACACAAAAACCACGACTCACAAATAAAGTTTTTGAAATAAAATGTAGTTAAATGGAGAGATGGCTGAGTGGTCGAAAGCGACCGCCTCGAAAGCGGTTATTCCAGGAAACTGGAATCGTGGGTTCGAATCCCACTCTCTCCTCCATTTTTTTAGAGAAAAAAAATGAAAAAAATAAAGTTTGATTCCAATGATCATAATGACATGCATCCTTGGCGGCACATTAGGACACGCGATAAATAAGTTTGGTTAACAACAAAAGTTTTATGAACAAAAAAATTATATTCTCAATCTCTTTTTTTGTTTTTTCAATTACAAACATTTTTTGTTGGCATTTTCCATGGACAACAAAACCCAAACCTGAAGAAACAAAATATGTAAAACCTGTCATCAAAAGTCGCCCAGAAGCAAAAGTTATTATTTTTGATTTTGACGGAACACTAATTGATTCACTTCCGCTATATCTTGAATGCTTCAACAAATTGTCCTCTAAATACAAATATGAAAAAGTTACCGATCCGGAAAAGTTTCGCAACAAAAACATGCAAACTGTAGTAATGAAAGAACTTGGTCTTTCTTTGTTTCAAATTCCACTGTACGTAAAAAAAATGCTTTCTTTGTTTAACAAAAAAACAGAAACACTCCTCTTTTTCGAGGACATTAAAAATGTAATCGATCAATTATCTACTAAATACACAATAGGAATTTTAACTTCTAATAACGAAAAAACTGTAAAAACAATTTTAAACAAAGAAAATATCAAAACAGTCAATTTTGTATATTCAGGCCAATCTATTTTTGGTAAACACGTTGTTTTAAAACGGCTAATAAAAAAATATAACTATAAACTCCACGATGTTTTATATGTAGGCGACGAAGTTCGTGACATAAAAGAATGCCGAAAAGCAAATATCAGAATTGCGGCTGTTTCCTGGGGATTAAATTCAGAACTTTTTTTAAAAGAAAATGACCCCAATTTTTTAATTAACAAACCATTAGAACTTGTAGATTTATTGATTCCATCTAAAAGTTACCATAAAACACAAATATGAACCTATTTAAATTCAGAAAAATTCTTATTCCCATTCTCTTTGTATCTCTTTTTATTACATTCCCCTCTTGCTCCCCTCCTGTTTCTATAAAATCTGAACAACAAGAATTATCTACCGCGCAAGAACTTATTGAAAACATGAAGTTTTACAAAACAACAAACCTTGGTCACGAAGGGGATTTATATCAACATTCTATATGGACCGCATTAAATACACACAAGTGGTTTGATGAAGGTAATGAATGGTGCGAAGGTTTAACTGAAAAAGATAAAAAAATTGCAGTTCTCACTGGATTTTTGCACGATACGGGAAAAGCTGGAGATTTAGAATTTACATTTCTCGCAAAACCTGCGCACCCTCAAATCGGGTTTGATTATTTAATTGGAAATAAAGAATATAAAATTGACGAACACAGAACATTTAATTTTGATAAATTTTTTCATACATTAAAAATCCCAGAAGAAGATAGAAAGTTAATTGCCATTTTAGTTTGCAATCATCATGAATTTGGAACTTATGTTTGTAACAATTATAAAGAAGGTGAAGACAATCAACTTGTTTTTAAAAACTTTATAGAAAAGCTTTCGCAGTTAGCACAACAAATAGATTATAATTGCGGAAGAATTACAAAAAGAGTTATTAATCTTTCTGTTTTTATTGCTTCCACAGATATCAAAGCAATATCTCATGTCGATTACAAGTCATCGATACTAGAAGAATTTATTGGTATAGATGGAAGTGATACCGCTCGCGTTCGTTCTGCAGAAAGTTTTTATGAAATTCTTAAGCATGAAGATACAAAAAAAGTAAGAGTTGAACTTCTTGAATATTTTGAAACACATTTTGCACAACCGGATTAATATGGAAAAAGCTTACATAAAAAAAATTCTTATTCCCGTAATCTTTGCATCACTGTTTATTACTTTTCCGTCTTGCACCACCATACGAAAGCAACAAGTTGTAGTTGAACAACAAGTATCGACCGCGCAAGAACTTATTGAAAACATGAAGCAATACACAATGACAGAAAAAACGCACCACAAGGGAAATCTCTACGAACACTGCGTGTGGACAGCTCTTACGTTGCACAAATGGTTTGACACCAAAAATGAATGGTGCCAAGGACTTGATTTTAATAAACATAATAAAAAGATTATGGTTCTCGCTGGTTTTTTACACGATATCGGAAAAGCTGGCGATTTAAAGTTTACATATCTCGTAAAAAAAGACCACCCACATATTGGTTGTGATTATGTACTTGGCAACAAAAAATATAAAATCGATAAACAAAAGACATTTAACTTTGATTTGTTTTTTAAAAATTTACATATATCAGAAGAAGATAGAAAATTAATCGCAATACTGATTTGGAATCACCATACATTTGGCAGCTATATTCTCAAGGGATACCAAGGAAGAAAAAATGATACCAAAGCCTTCGATTATTTTATCGACAATCTAAAAACACTTGTCGCACAAACAAATTATAACAACGGGAAAGTTTCAGAAAAACTTATACGTGCTTCTATTTTATTATCCGCTGCAGATGTATCTTCTGTTGAATTTGTTAATTACAAGTCACATATACTTAAAAAACTCATTGGTATCGATGGTTCCTCAACACCTCCTGTCAGAAAAGGCGCTAGTCTCAATAGAAAACACAAATTTGAAACACTCGGCAAAAAAGTAAAAAAAGAACTTCTTGAATACTTTGATAAAAACTATGAAAAAAATAACTCATAATAAATTAGTTCGTGATAAAATTCCTGAACTTTTAAAAAAGAAAAATATACTATGCAAAATAAAAATCTTAAATGATAAAGAATATAAAGAATCTTTGAACAAAAAGCTTCAGGAAGAAGTTTCGGAGTTTTTGGCATCAAAAGACAATGAATGGCTAGAAGAAATGGCAGACATTTTTGAAGTTATGCTTGCTATTCTTAAGACTAAAAATTCTAATTTTGAAAAACTTGAAAAAATTCGTAAACTGAAATTTGACAATAAAGGTGGATTTTCTGAGAAAATCCTTTTAGAAAAAACCCTGTAAGAATAAAAGTCATAATGGAATCAAAAAATTTTGTATTGTACATCACATTGGTTTCTTGTCTATTCTTTTTTGGATCAAAAGCCATTCATCACAAAAAAGAACCCACTATTGTTTATGTTGATATGGTTGGGGATCTTTTTCATGCCGGCCACATATCATTTTTACAAAAAGCAAAAAATTTTGGGGACTATCTTGTGGTCGGGGTTTTAAATGACGAAACATGCACATCTTACAAACGTAAGCCCATTTTAACCCAAGAAGAACGAGTCAAGGCTATTGAGGCATGCAGATTCGTACACAAAGTTATTCCTAACGCTCCGCTGAAAATTACAAATGAATTTATTAATAAACACAAAATTACAGTTGTTGTCCACGGAGACGACTATAAAAAAGAAATAACAAATTATTGTTATGATGCTGCAATCAAACGGGGAATCTATAAAACCGTTCCATATACAAAAGGAATTTCTACAACAGAAATTATAGATAGAATAAAATCTATATAAATCATTTATCCTTTATTTACAAAAAGACACAAAAAAATTTATTCTTTTAAAATCGATTTCATTGTAAATAATCAAAAAGAGGATCATTATGATTTTTGAATTTCCCGGTATTATTGTTATTTTTGTTATTCTTACAATTGCTTTTTATTTATGGAAAAGTTACATCCTTAGAATAATCCCACTGCCAATTATAAAAAATTTTCCCAAGCCTACGGGAAAATTTAAAATCGGAACCTTTTTCTGCCATTGGATAGATCCTGACAGAAAAAACCCTCATTCCGATGTTTCTAAAAAACAAACAAATCGCGATCTCATGATACAAATTTGGTATCCAAGCGATAAAAAAGATAAACACCAAACATATCTAAAATATATGGCGCACAAACCGCGCTGGCCATTTCCATTGCGCAACAATTTTAAAAAAATAAAAACACATACAGTTGAAAATGCAAAAATATCAACAAAACAATCTACGTTTCCTGTTATTATTTTTTCTCACGGAATGGGTGCAACAAAAGAAAGTTATTCGATTTTTCTAGAAGAATTGGCAAGTCACGGATTCGTTATAGTTGGTGCTGATCATACACATTCATGCGGATTAACAATACTTCCTGATGGTCAAAAAATAACAATGATTAAAAATCTATCACCAAAATTATTAAATGCCAAATGGGTGCGAAACATGGCAAAAGAAAATAAAGTTAATAGAAAAGATATAGATTTTATTTTGAAGCCATTAAAAAGCTTGAATGAAAATTTTAAATCTCAATTTTATAAAAAATTAGATTTAGAAAATATCGGAATAATTGGACACTCGATGGGCGGAGTTGCAACGGTTGAGGCATGCAGAACAAATGATTTATTAAAAGCTGGAATTAATTTAGATGGCTGGCACAATGCGGTAAATACAACTGAAGGTTTTAATAAACCATTTATGTTTTTATTAGGAGAAGAATCCCGCTACGTAGGAACTCCCAAGGAACCATTAATAAAAACGTTAAAAAACGTCGATGGAACTAAAAGAAGATACTTTAACTGGATTAAAAGAGTACAAAATGAAATTGAAACATTTTGTAAAAACAATGGAACTAACACATATCAAATCATAATAAAAAAAGCAGGCCACATAACATTTACCAATTTAATTCTGGCAAAAGCAAAAATAATAAAAATGCTAGATTTGAATATCGGACATGCAAACCCAAACAAAACAATAAAACTCATGAATGATTACATCGTTACATTTTTTAATAAGTATCTTTATAAAAAAGAAAACGCATCTATAGAAAAATTGAATAAATTATATGAAAAAGAAATTAGTCTTTCTTTCAATGAACAAAAAAAATAGTAATTTATAATTCAGCCTGCTTCTTCATTAACTGTGCAAAAACAGCCGCGCCGTACAAGCCAACGTCTTCGTCTGTAACCACAAAAACAGGGGTTTTTTCTAAAATTGATTTTCTATGCGTTCGGTTATTTAAAAATTCAAAATCAAAGGTTTCTTTTTTAAAAATATCCAAATTCTTTGCCGCAATTCCACCTGCAATATACACACCGCCAACTGCCAATTCTTCGAGCGCAAAATTCTTTGCTGCACGCCCATAAATTTTTGCAAACATATCAAATGTTGTGCGGCAACAGGCATCTTTATCTTTATGTTGTGCAATCACGCCTGCATCATACCCACTCTCTTTAATTTCTTTTGCACACGGAGTAGATTCATACTCACCTGAATATTCTAAAAATGTATAAATACTTTGAATCCCTCTTCCAGAAAGCATGTCTTCCCAACGAACAGGAGCATTATCGCATACATTTTTGCTTACGAACTCTTTTAACACGAACTCTTCTTTTGTATGTACCGCAAAATCTGCATGTCCACCTTCTGACGAAACCACACGATATTGTTGTAATAAAACATCCCATACCAACACACATTTCCCAAGTCCTGTTCCTGCTCCAATTACCACTTTATTAAAATGTGCATCCTTGTCTCTGTTTGCAACAACATCTTTACTCCAACTAATATCAATTAAATTTTTTGAATCAATTGCTTCCACTCCGTACCCAATTGCTTCAAAGTCATTTAAAAGCACTGCGCTTTTTAGTTTTGTTAATTCCAAAACTTTTTTTGCATCAATATCCCAGAACAAATTTGTTAGCGGACAAAAATCTCTTTTCCCAGAAACGGGACCTGCCACAGCAAAACTCGCACATTCAACTGAAACAGAATATTTTTCATTTGCGTATTCAATAACTTGTTTTACAACTGGTGCGAAATCTGTAATTTCGCCACTTTTAAAATGCATTGTAAAATTTATTTTACACTTTTCTTTTGCAAATTCACAAAGTGCAAACCGCGTCCACGTTCCCCCAACATCACCAACTAAAACAAATTCTCCATCTTTGCTTGTTGGTTTATTATATTCTTTCTCGCTGAATGAAAGCTTAGATTCTTGCGCATACAACACTGATAAAAACATTGTAAAGCCAATCAAAAATACTTTTTTCACGAAATGCTTCATAAAATAACTCCTTCCTTTTGTTATCTGCACTACTACAACATAGAACATCATAAAACTCTTACAGAAATTGTATATAACATTTCTTTATTTTCAAACTCCTTATAAACTTATTTCGTGTTTCAATTTTTCCAAATAATTTTTTTTTAAAACAGGAGCAAAATGGAACAAGAAATAAAACTCTCCAATATTTTCCATCTGGCATGGCCATCAGTTATCTCTCATGCAATTGTCATATTAGTAAGCATTATAGATTTAGCTTTTGTTGGAAGAATTTCACAAACAACACTTGCTATAGCAGCTGTCGCAATCGCAAACAATATATGCGCTGGAATTTATAATTTTCTTGAAGGAATAAGAACCGGTACAACAATATTAACATCACGCTTCTTAGGCGCTAAAAAACACAATGCAATTTCTAAAACTCTAAATCTTGCTTTTATATTCGCAATCATAATTGGAGTTTTTTTATTATTCATAACTCCTCCATTAGTCAAATTTCTTTATGGATTCATAGAAGACACTTCTGTTCGAAATATTGGAATATCATATATCTCTATCAGATTATTAGGAATACCATTTCTTTTAATTATTTTTGCAATTACAGGATTTTATCGCGGGCTTAAAAACACAATCATACCTTTAACTATCACTCTGACTATTTGTTTTTTAAATGCAACATTAAATTATCTTTTTATAAACGGAAAACTAGGACTTCCTATGATGGGAACAAATGGAGCTGCATATGCAACTTTGACAACTTACATAATTGCAACTTTTCTTGTTATCGCACTACTTTTTAGAACAAAATCAACTGCTAAATATATTAATTTCACAATACCAATAAAATCTATTTTTAAGGAATATGTAAAAACAGGATCGGAAATAGGCTTATATCATGGAATGACAATTATTGCATTTTTTGCCTTTGTTTTTATGTTTATTCAATTAGGAACTCAAGCAATAGCAACACATCAAATTGTTTTACAAGTTTTTTTAATTTTAAATTTAATTCCAACAGGACTCTTTGTCGCAACATCAATTATCATCGGAAAATTACTAGGAGGATCGCATTACGCTTTTGCAAATATAGCAATTAAACGTCTTCTTATTATTAGTCTCACACTTGCTGCGGGAATAAATATTTTAGTCGCTGTATTTGCAAAAAACATCGCTTCATTTTTCAGTCCACATGACATGCTTGTTGCGCAACAGGCAACAAAATCTATTTATATCATTTGCGTTGCGCTTATTTTTAATTCACTAACATTAGTTTTGCGCGGAACTTTAAATGCTGCTAAAGATACGCGTTTTATTGCTATCGCATGCGGAACAACCGGCTATTTTATATTTCTTCCACTCGCATACTTTTGTGGCATCAAACTGGGATATGGTGTTTTTGGCGGCTATGTTGCATTTGCGATATGGTTTTTTATTGATTGTATTGTCCTTACGCACAGACTTTTTGTACAAAAAATTATACCTAATTCCAAAAACTAAAAAATAAAAGGGGATCATAAAATCATGCTTCTAACCAATATCATTAAACAAAACGCAAAAAAATATCCTAACAAGTCCGCACTTACAATGAAAATGGGATATCGCACTGTTCACTTATCACACAAGGATGTCTACGCCCTTTCAAAAAAAATCGCTTTGTTTCTAGAATCACAAGGCTGCAAAAAAGGCGATAAGATTTTACTATTTGCACCCAATTCTCCGTACTGGTGTTGCGTATTTTGGGGAGCAATTCTAAAAGGATATATAGTTATCCCATTAAACGTGCAAAGCACCTCAGAAATGATTAAAACAATTGCCGATCAAACTGAATCTAAGATTATTATCAAGAGTCATTATTTAAATCGACAACTTCCAAAACAGTTAAAATGTTTTGATATTGAATTCATAGATGATCTTGTAAAAGATTTCTGTGTTTCTGATTTTAAAGATGAAAAACTTGATGAAAACGATTTAGTTGAAATTTTATATACATCTGGAACAACCGGGGACCCCAAAGGAGTTATGCTTACACATAAAAATATTTCATCTAACATAAAAGCAACTTCTCCTTTGTTTCCGCTAAAAAAGCTAGAAGCAAAAGCACTTTCCATTCTACCTCTTACACATATTTTTGAACAAACAGTTGGATTTCTTTTGCCATTAAAATATACCTCTCATATTATTTATGTTCATTCATATGCGTTAATACAAAGTTTAGCGCATGAACACAAAATAAATCTCCTGATTACTGTTCCCGAATTTTTAAAAGTATTACTTTCTAAAATTGAAGCAAATATAGAAAAACAAAACAAAACAACAATGTTTAACGCTATGTTGAAATTTGCAGCATTTATAAATAATAAATCTTTTTCTCGCCTTTTATTCAGATCAATTCATAAAAAACTTGGCGGAAAACTAAAAACAATTATTTGCGGCGGCGCGCCACTCGACGCTAACTTAGAAAAAAAATGGAACACGTTAGGAATCACGGTTTTACAAGGATATGGTTTAACGGAAACATCTCCTGTTATTGCTGGCAACACATACAAACAACATAGTTTTGGTTCTGTTGGGAAAATTTTAAAAGGATTTGAAATAAAAATAGAAAATGATGGAGAAATTCTTGTAAAAGGCCCATCGGTATTTAATGGTTATTTTAAAAACAAAAAAAGAACACAAAAGGCGTTTACGGAAGATGGATATTTTAAAACTGGCGATATAGGTTATTTAGATAAAAATGGTTTTTTATTTTTAAGCGGAAGAAAAAAATACGTCATCATCGGACCTAACGCACAAAATATTTTCCCTGAAGACATTGAGATTGAGTTAAATAAAAATGATCATGTAAAAGATAGTTGCGTTGTCGGCCTTGAAACAAAAAGTGGAATGGTAGAAATTCACGCTGTTCTTCTTTTAAAAAACAAGAAATTAGATTCGGAAAAAATTATTCTCCAAACAAACAAAAACCTTGCATCATATCAACACGTTACGGCTTGGTCAGTATGGCCGGACGAAGATTTCCCCCGCTCCGCAACAAAAAAGGTTAAAAAAGAAGAAGTATTAAAATTCTTAAAATCACAAAAAGAAAAAATGGGGGAAGAAAATCACGTTACAAAAACAACAGCTCTTTCAAAAATTCTTAGTCAAATCACAGGCTTTGATATAGAAAAAATAAAACCAACTACAAAAGTGTTGCTTGACTTAAAAATGGATTCGTTAACGTTAGTCGAATTAATTTTAAGAATAGAAACTGATCTTGGTGTTGTTATTAATGAAACAATAATAACTCCAACAACAACAGTTAAAGAATTGGAAACAATTATTAAGAAAAAAAAGCCAGCAAAACCACAACCTCCGTTAAAAAAATGGCCGCGATCGTGGTGGGCACATACAATTAGATTTTTTTGCCAACCTCTTTTAATTGCATACTATAGAATTTTTACTCGATTAAAAATCGTCGGCAAAAAAAACCTCCAGCATTTAGACCTTCCAGTAATCTTTATGCCAACCCACACGAGTTACATGGATCCACTCGCACTTGTTATGGCTCTCCCTTTAAAAATAAGAAGAAAATTATCATTCGCCGCCGCACGCGATGTTTTATATAAAGAATATAAAAGCCTTGCCTGGCTTGCAGAACTCTTAATGAATTCATTTTCTTTGCAACGACAAAAAGGTGAAAATATCAAACTCGGGCTAGATCACATGGGACAACTTTTAGATAAAAATTATTCAATTGGTGTTTTTCCAGAAGGCAAAATGAGTATTGATGGGAAATTGCAGCCACTAAAACAAGGTGTTGGTTTAATGGCGATAGAAATGAACGTTGTAGTTGTCCCAGTAAAACTTGTTGGCACAAACAAGGTTTTACCTTATGGAAAAATATTTCCAAGACACTTTGGAAAAGTAACGGTAAGATTTGGAAAGCCTTTGAAATTTAAAAAATCAGATTCATATGAATTTGCGATTAAAGAAATTTATAAGGCCTTAGAATAATTGCTCAGCAACCCTTTTGAAAACATCACTCCAATTGCCAACAAATTCTTGCCTAAACAATTTAACGCTGTCGTACCAATAACTTGTTTCACCTTTTAAGAACCATCGCCAATCAGGAACAAACGGAATTAAAATCCATGTTGGTTTACCAAGCGCGCCACCAAGATGCGCAACTGCAGTATCAACACTTACAACATAATCACAATTTTCTATTGCAGCGGCAGTATCAGAAAAATCATTAAATGTATTTCCTACACCAATAATTTCTATATCTTTTGGAATATCGGATAATTGTTCTTCGCCGTATCCTTTTTGCAAAGAATAAAGTTTTACATTTTTTATTTTTGCCAAATCATAAAACAAAGAAAGCGAAACCGATCTATTTTTATCATTTATATGCCCCGGCATGCCACTCCAAACAATTCCAACTTTTGTGTAATCATTATCAAAAAATTTCTTTTTATATAATTCCACTTTTTCTTTTGTCGCAGTTAAATATTTATCTTTGTACGACACATCATCTGTTTTGCTTATTTTTAACTTCTCCGGCAATGCCAACAAAGAAACCTGAAAATCAAACTCTTCTGATTCATCAACCGCATCTGATAAAAACGTCACACTTTCAAATTCAGAATTTTTAAATAGCGGAATTAAGTGTTTAGATGTTTTAAAAACAATTTTTTTTACACCTAAAAGGGAAAGTGTGTTCAGAAATCGAACAAACTGAATAGAATCACCAATCCCCATTTGTGAATACACATAGATAGTTTTATCTGTTAAATCTTCACCATTCCATTGCGCAACATTTGGTAAAGCATCTAACTTATTTTTTTCATGTTTTATTTCAAGATCTTTTAAGTTTTCCGTAAAGCGTACTTCATAAATTATCGGTGCAACACTAATTGCATTTACATATGTTACAAATGCTTTATCTAACTTTCCTGCTTCTTCAAGTTGTCTTGCTTCATTATCACAAACTTTTAATTTTTCTAATTCAGAAGTTGTTGCTCCTTGCAAATCACAACACACAAATAATACTGCAAAAATAAATTTGCTTATATTTCGTTTCATACAAGAAATTTTCCAAGTAAGACAGGAAAATAATGTGTAATCGCAACAACCAGTAATGCTATCGAAATGTGTTCAAAAACAACATGCGCAGGTTTTACACCGCGCTCTTTTGCAACAAAATAACTAAACAAGGAAATTGCACCCAGCCCCCATGCAATATCAACCAACACTGCAAATTTTAAAGGGAAAAATAAAATAGGAATAATAAAACTAAATGCCATACCGATCTTTGCAAACAGGGTAGAAAGTGTTGCTTCCCAAACATGTTTGTTAGCATTTTTCTTTTCTAATTTTTGAGAAACGTGAATTCCTAACGAATCGGCAAATGAATCAGCTATTGCTATCGTTAACAATCCCGAAATCATTGCCAACCGAGAACCAGTCCCCGAATAAAGACCAACCAATAATCCAAGAGGCGTGATAACGCCAGAAGTAATTCCAAACCCTAAACCTGTTTTCAACGAGCTTCTCATATATCATTCTTTCGTTTTATCTTTTAAAAAACGCCCCAAATAAATAAATAAAAGAACTGCTACCATACTAACAATTCCTGTATACACAAATGTTGCAGAAGAGCCATAATAATACCATAAAAACCCAGCCATTACACCTGCAAAAATAATACTAACTCCCATTAATGCATGAAAGCCTCCTAAAAATGACGCTACTAATTCAGGAGACACCAAATCTGCAACATAAGCATTTTGATTTCCTTCTATGAATGCCCGCGCAATTCCATAACATGCAAAAAGTATAAAATATGCCAAAACGGAATGTGTGAATGCAAAGCCAAAAGCAGTCAAAGAAAAAAGTAAGTAGCCAGCCATTAGAACATTCTTCCTACCAATTTTGTCAGAAAGAATTCCAGCGGGCAACGCAAAAACCGCATTTAAAAAACTAAAAAAGGCATACATAAAAACAGGAAATCCAATAGACCATTTTCCTGTAACAACTTCTTGTGAACGCAAAATAAAAAACATGTAATTAAAATGTGAAAGCATAAAAACGGCAGATATAACTGTAAAAAATATTAATGGCTTTGGTATTTCAAATATACTTTTTCTTTGATTAACTTTTTGTTCAGAACCTTCATTTTCACGAACAAACTGTAATGGTATTAATAAAAAAACAGAAATTAACGAACCTAAAAAAATAACCGTTCGAAGTTGCACATTAAAAAACCATATTAAAAAAAATGCCACAAATGCTCCACATGAAGCGCCTAAAGCATTCAGCGCTCTATGAATCCCAAATCCAGTTCCTTTTTTTTTCGGCATTGCCAAAGCAATCATCGCCTCCCGAGGAGCAAGTCTTATTGCTTTTCCAACTCGATCAAAACCAATAAAAATAAGTAGATGCCACCATGCCTTCGATAAAACTATTAATAACTTAGAAACTATGGAAACAAGATATCCAGCGCCAACGAATGGCTTTCTTGCTTTAGTACGATCTGAAAGATATCCAAATACAACCTTTAAAACGTTTGCCAAGCCTTCACGAATTCCCCCTGCAAGACCAATAATAATTCCGCTTCCACCTAAAGACGCAATAAAAAGCGGTAAAACCGACAATATCATTTTGCTACTAATATCATTAAAAAAACTTGCAACACCAAACATTGTAATTTTAAATGCACCACTTTGAGCATTTTTTTGCTTCATACTATTCTCCTTTTTCAGAAACAAAATAATGTTTTACTTCTTGCCAAATAACAGTTGCAATTATGGATAGAAACATCATTCATTTCAACATATAAAAAAACCTATGCTAATCCGTATATAACATGAAAACGACTAATCAAAGAATATTATCAAACAGATAAGAATTTTGAAATTTGATTTCATTAAAAAAACATGTACCATAAATTATTAATAGAAACTAAAAAAGTTTTTCTACTTGTATTTTTGGGGGATTATCATGAAAATAATATATTCATTTCTAGTTCTTTCATTCACAATCGGATTTGCAGCACAAAATACTACGCTGCGTGCCATAGGAGGTGCCAATTCGCATTTTGCCAAACCAACAACAAAAACCGAGGCTGATTTATCATCATTTGACACTGTTCTTCTCGATGCAGCAGTACATGGAAACATCTCTGATATTCGCGCTGCACTCTCAGCAGGTGCCAACATAAACGCTCAAGACGATCACGGCTTAACAGCTTTGCACATCACTGTACTTATTGGGAAACATGACATTGCAACTGAACTACTTGCTCGAGGAATCGATGTAAGCATTCAAAATAGTTTCGGAAAAACCGCGCTACACTTGGCTGCTTATTATGGCAGATATGACTTTATCTCCAATCTGATTACGAATAATATCGACAGTATAAATATTCAAGACTCAGTAAGCTGTACAGCTCTACACTATGCGGTAGAAATGAACCATCCAGAAATCGTAGACATTCTACTTAGGCAACACAACATCAACACAGGTAGCAAGGACTGCAACAACCTCACCGCGCTTGAGTATTCTTTATTGGCAAAGCGCTTCTCTATTGCACTCAAAATAGTGCTACGCGCAAATCATCATACCATGAAAGCAACATCGGCCAACAAAGCAAAAGAAATTATCAATCTACGTCTTATTAGAGCAGTAAAAACTGGTACATTATCCGAGATTAGCGCAGCACTTCAAGCAGGCGCCAACATACATTATCAAGACACAAAAGGACGGACGGCCTTGCTCTGCGCTACTAGAAGAAGTGACAAAGTCTTCGACATGCTCCGCCACCACAGAAAAACTAAATTGTTTGACAAAATACCAGCTTTAGACCTAGCTATATGGAACCATCAATTCGACACCGCAATCAAAATCGTACAGGATGCTCATCCTCAACAAATGACGATACCCAAATTTCCGACACCAACAACACTTCAAAAATGTTTCTATCGATAAATCAAACAGCATAAAAAGCATTTTCTATGTAATCAATATGATGTTTTCCTTCTTGCCAAACAACAGTTGCAACATCAAAACGGCATGCCTTATCGATTATCCCATTTTTCATTAAAAAATATTTTGCAGCTCTTGTAATCTTTTTTTGCTTGCCAAATGTAACAACATTTGAAATTGGAAAATAAGAAGTTTTGCGAGTTTTTACTTCTACAAAAGCAAGTATCTCATCTCTTTGTGCAATTATATCAACTTCACCAGAACGAATTTGATAATTACGAGTAACAATTTTAAATCCTTGTTCTTCAAGAAATCGGCAAACTAACACTTCCCCTTCATTACCAAATTTTCTTAGATTATTCATACTTCCCCCAAAAAATTATTTAAAAAGCAACCTATTTCTTACCAAAGAAATCTCTTTTTGGACTTTTTATCAACAATTCCCATTGCCATTCTGGTATATTGAGAATCATTAAATTTCTGCATCAATGTATCCACTTTTCCCCTTAAAGCTTCTTCATCATTTTGTTTGTGTGCAAGTCTACACTCTAAAAATAAAATTTGTGGCTCAAGCGATTGATGTTTTTTTAAAAAAGTATTCTGCAAATAATTCAACCTATTTTGAGCAGACTTGAATTTTTTTTTTCTAAGATAGGAATTAAATACATAAACTTCTTTGTCGATTAATCTTCTCTCGCAAGTATAATTAATATCCTTAACATCATCTTGATACTCATAAAAAGTTGGTTCCTTCAAATAATCTTTACACAAGACCAATGTGATTTCTGTATCTGTTTGATCACACTTACTACTCACTTTTAATGTTTTGTAAAACTTTGCAAGAATTGTTCGATAAGTAGCATATTCAGCTTTTGAATCTCCTGGATACATCGTGCTGTAGTTTTTATATAATTCATATGCAGCATCAAGACTTCCATCATTCAAATATAAATCTGCAAGCATAATTTTATATTGAGAAATATCTCTACGTTCTGGAAATCGCGAAACCATCTCTTCTAAATATGTAATAGCTTTTTCACTTTTCTTGCCACTAAATTCTGTAATAGCCATTGCTTTTAGTTCTTCGAAATTCATGTCTTCTTTTTCTTTTGATCGTTTTGAACATCCAGCAAACAAGACTACAACTACAGCAATCAAAGAAAATAATTTTTTACAGTTGCCTTTCTTCATAAATACTCCTTAAAAAGGTTAAATGGTAAGCTGTTTTATAACAAAATTTTGCAAGCATTATTTATGCGTAAGTAATAATTGTAGATTATTGTTAAGCGTTTTGCAAAATAGCCTAGACATCCGAAAACATTGTCCATCATAATCAACTCTGGTATTCTCGTACAGCGAAATTAGATTATTTTTATACCCACCACAATAATGGGGTTCAAATGTTAAAAAAGAAATTTGGTGAAATTCTTATTGATATGGGAGTCACGACCCAAGAACAAGTAGAACATGCACTACAAGAACAAAAAGAATCTGGAAAACAAATCGGACAAATTTTACTCAAAAAAAATATAATTACTAAAAATGATATTGCTAAAGCTCTTGCCATTCAGGTAGACATTGCATTTGTAGAAAAAATCACAGAACAAATGGCGGATCCTTCCATGCTGGGAAAAGTTCCTCTGAAATTCTTACGCCAACATATTGTTATTCCAATTATGTATGAAGGCCAAAAAACTATTTTAACTGCAAACACAAGAGATCTCCAACCCCTTGATGACTTGTCTCTTTTAATGGGAGGAGACGTACAATATGCAGTTGCAACCGACACAGCAATCATTGAAGCAATTAACAAATATTATCCACTAGAAACAAGTAAAGAAATGATGGAGGAATTACAGGAAGAAGAAGAAAGTGATTTTGATTTAGGAGTAATAGAAGAAAAAGACATTATGGAAATGGCAAACGATGCTCCTATCGTTAAACTCGTTAATCACTTTCTATACCAAGCTGCAAAAGAAAATGCATCAGACATACATATAGAGCCATTTGAAAAAGAATTAAGAATACGGTACAGAATTGACGGTGTTATGTATCAAAGAATGCTTCCTCCAAAACGATACCAAGGAGCTATCGTCTCCAGAATAAAAATAATGGCAAACCTTAATATCGCAGAAAAACGCCTTCCTCAAGACGGAAGAATTCAAATAAAAATCGCAGACAAAGCAATCGATCTTCGTGTATCCATTTTACCATGCAACTTTGGTGAACGAGTTTCTATCCGTTTGCTTGATAAAACAAAAGGAACATTTGAATTAGAAAAGTTAAACTTCAATTCAAAGGACTTCGAAACAATCAATAAAACAATTCAACGACCAAACGGAATTATTTTAGTCAGTGGTCCAACAGGTTCTGGTAAAACAACAACACTGTACTCCATTTTAAATAAACTTAATGAAACTGATGTAAATATTATTACTGTTGAGGACCCTGTTGAATACACCATTCATGGAATCAATCAAGTTCAAGTTAAAGAAAATATTGGATTAACTTTTGCTGCATCCTTACGTTCAATTTTACGTCAAGATCCAGATATTGTTTTAATTGGTGAAATTCGAGATGTAGAAACTGCTCAAATAGCAACTCAAGCTGCTTTAACCGGCCATCTGGTTTTAAGTACTATTCACACAAACGATGCACCAACAACAATAACACGATTGATAGATATGGGGGTTGAGCCATTCTTAATTGCATCATCTGTTATTTGTATTTTATCACAAAGACTAGTAAGAAAACTTTGTGATAAATGCAAAGAAAAGTATACCCCAACAACTGATCTCATTAAACAGCTTGGACTTACGCAAGAAAAGGCTTCTGAAATTACTTTCTATAAAGCCGCCGGATGCGATGAATGTCTCAACACTGGATATAAAGGTAGAATTGCAATATTTGAAATAATGGAAGTGAATGATGAAATTGCACACCTTATTGTTGAGCGAGTCGACTCATCTGTGATAAAAGCAAAGGCAATAAAACTTGGAATGACACAACTAGGACTAGATGGAATACGGTGTATTAAAAATGGCGTAACAACGATAGAAGAAGTTTTGGCTGTATCATACTTAGAAGAAGCGGAAGCAGAGTAGGGATAAATAATGCCTAACAAAAATTTTAGCTCAGCAAAAAAGATATTGCTGGTTACAATCACATTATTTTTTTCAACACAAATTATTAAATCACAAGAAACTAGTACTTTTACCGCTCCAACTACGCATATCAAACCAAAATCAAAATTAAGCAACATAGAAAAGCTAGCTAATGCAACACAGGATCTATTCCTTAATAAAAAAGCAAAAAAACATTGGTTGTCATTACTTACAACCATAAAAACAACACGCAATCAACAACTTAAAAAGTCTTTTTATTTACTTACCAGAAAGCTTGCCAAGCTCAACATGTTGCAATTATGGATACAAACATCATTTACCCCTGCGTATCAAAAAACTCCCACTAACACACATGCAACATTAAAATTGCTAATCCAGGAATATGACCAAACATCTGATTTGCTTTCTGAACTTTTATACAAAAAACAACGACTCGAAAATATTGATAAAACTTTTTGGAATCACCAAAAACAATGCCTTCAACAATGGGATAAATTAAAAACAATATCCAATTTTTTTCTTACAGAACAACTTACAACAGGTCATAAAGACCGAGTAAGTCCTGATGTCAAATATCAGTTCACAAAAACATTTAAGCAAACCACACCTTTTGGCAAACAAGCGGCATTAAAAATAATGTCAAAAACTATTGCCTCATTAGAAAAAGCAATAACTACAATTAAGTCCGATACAAAACAAACAGAAACATATAAAAATATGTCTAATACTTTACACTCATTGAAAGAAGCGTATAACAAAAAAACGGTTTAGATGATTACTATCAATAAACGTTCTTCGTTCACTCTAATCGAATTAATAATTACCATAACGATTTTGTTTATAGTTCTAGCTATAACAATTCCTAAAATGCCATTCTTTAATTTAATTATTCTAAACAAAGAAACAGAACTTATGGCTTCAACTTTTTCGCATTTACAACAAAAAGCCATCACGAGTAACATTACACTCGAATTAATTTTTACAACAACCGCCAATAAATATACCTATCAAACAACTTCACAAAAAACATATACCCACATTCTTCCTAAACCAATCCAATTTGGATTCAGAGATAAAACATTAGGTCCACCTTCAAACCCTAAAAATCCAATCCTAAAATCAATAACATTCAAAAGAAAAAATATAAAAGGTCCCACTGTATCGTTTTTTCCTGACGGGAATATAAGCGCGGGAACCGTTTATCTTATTGATAAAAATAAAAAATACATGAAAGCACTAACCTGTTCCGTAGAAGAAACTTCTTATTTAAGAATTTACGATTACATAAACAACAAATGGAAAAACTAAAATTACTATTTTTATTAAACATTTTATATAAGTAATTATTTTATATATAATAAAAATATAAAATAAAAAGGAAATCAGAGAGGGGCACAATATTAAAAGAAAAGTTTGTATTGCTATAATCATGTTTGTTTTTAGCTGTAACTGCTTTCCAAATCAAAAGGCTCTTTCTCAATTTTTTTCAAACTATCATACAACCTCAAACATTTCAATAGAACATATAATACGTGTTATCAAGCAATATTCTGAATTTGGCTATGAAAGTATAGTGGAATATTGGTCAGCCTTATATGGTATACAATCAAACAATGACAAGGAATTCTTTAACTCAATAATAAAATGTTTGGGGTTATCTGCAAATAATATTAACTGCAAACGTTTTCTTTTGAATCTTATGCAAATTATTTTGGAACATAGCAAAGCAGAACTTGACAACGGCAGTTACGAATTTTACCAAGATTTGGGAATGAGAGCGCTAACAAATTTCGCAAAAAAACCCAAGGCCACTAATAAAAACGTTTTACATGCAAATACAAACAACGACAATTCACGTAAAAAAAGAATTTTTCAAACTTGTGGCGTAATTATATTAACAGCCGCCGTAATAAGCACAGCCTTCATGCTATACAAATTAACCGAACAAATAGTGGTGCAACAAAAACAATTAGAAATTTTGTCTGAAACATTTATTGCAATAACAGAATCCACAACAGAACAACAAAACGAAATATTACACCAATCAATCGAAAATAAAGATGAAGAACTTGAACGCATAAGCGGGGAACTTGAAGAAAAAACAGAAACTATTGCAAGCAAAGAAGAAGAAATTCTAACCCTGCAACTAGCTATTACAACAAAAGATGCAACTATTGCACAACTGCAAAGATAACCCGCACGACTAATTAGTAGCAAAAAATATTTTTTCTATTCGCAATATTTATCTTAAACTAAACACACGACCACACCAAAACTATTTACATTTGATATTAATTATATAGCTGCTACACTAATCCCAAATTGTTATTTTTCGTTTTCGAATTACACAATAAAAAAGAATCACAAATGAAAATTAAAAGCTTCTTATTAGGCCTGTTTGTATTTATCAATTGTGTTTCATTTACTACAATTTGCCCTTTTTATATTGACGATGAAACTATCGCTACACTGCAAAAAGAACTCTATCCTGTCAATCCGACGGAATTATCAAATTTATCTTTTTTAATAAATCACATTAAAAACCAAGATCTTACAAAAAACAGTGCTTTATTAAAAACCATAGAATCCGCTTCTTTTAGCGATTGGGAATCTTTTTTCAAACAACACTGGAAAACTATAAAGACTTCTTCTGCTGAGTATGAATTTTTCGTATTAAGTCACTACCACCTTTATAGTTTTGAAGGATTTAGAACATACGCAAAAAATTTGGAATTATACGATGCCTTTACAAAAGTTATCAATGAAATATTTGAAGAAGAACCAAAATTAAAATCTATATTTAGCCAAAACACAAATACTGCTATTATTTCTCAATTCAATGAAGCCATAAAAATGAAATTGTTCAATTTAATCGACAAACCCACAACACCTGTTGCAATATCAGCTTCAACATCATTAGATAATGACGAAGAAAAATGGAATTATATAGGGCTACATTTTTATGACAACTTAATGGTTGTAATTGAAGCTCTTAATAATTCATATATAAAACAATCACAAAAATTAAAATCTTTCGGCCTTTGGACTGGATTAACAAGTGGAATAATTTGCGGAAATTTTATTAGCAAACCAATAAATAACATAATAACAGCTAATATCTTACTAATCACAATTACTGTAGCAGCCATAAAAATAGGTCGGTTATTAGGAGAAAAAATTCCCAACTTTTTTCTCCTTAAAAGAAAAACACATATACTAATGAATGCAAACGCGGCAATATTGAAAAACTTTATAATTCATTGGCAAGAAAATAAACCTCTTACGCCAGAAATTTTACATGCCCCATTCGATGAACTTTGTTATGAATATATAAACAATCCGCAACTTTTCGAAGAAGTTAATACCAGTATTATCACAGAAGCTATCCTTAGTTTTCTTTATCAATACAATCCTACATACTCTAACATAATGGACAGAGACGGTATCCGATTTATAAAATACTAAAAACATTGCTAAAATAAAACTCGGGCTGTATGAAGAATACAGACCGAGTTTTATTTTAAATCCAATGTAAAAATATAATGAAAAGAAAAATATTACTTCTTATTATTGGATCTATTCTTGTAATTATACCAACTGTCTGGATACTACAAAAAACCCCCTATTTAAATCGTGTTGCTATCAAAAACATAATCCGTGTAATCGAACAAAAATGCTGTATCAAAGTATCGATAAAGTCTTCATCAATTAATCTTTTCACAGGAACCATTAATCTAAATGATGTTGAAATAAAAAGCAGATTAACAAAAAATATTTTTGTTAAATGCAAAAAATGGAAACTTTCAACTTTCAAAAATAATAACTTTTCTTTTAAAAACTTCGGCGTAACCCTGGAATTTTATAATTTAGAAATACACACAAAAGACATATTTAGTACAAAAAAAGAAGTCCCACTAGCGCTTTACAAAACATTTACACCATCACCGAATCATCCTCTAAAGCCGTCTTTTGTATCAATAAAAAATATTTCTATTCACAACCACAACAAAGAAAACGAACTTTCTATTTTAAAACTTCCGAACATTTTAAAATTACATAAAGATAAAAACAATTGTTGGCATGGAAAATTATCATTAAAAAATGGATCCGCAACACATAAGCAAAAAACATTGCTCACGCAAATAAACGGAAAAATTACATTTCATGAATACTATTTTAATCAAGGAATTGTCATCAAAACAAAAGCTTCGGGAAAATCCCCATTATTATCGAATATTCAACTTTTTTTAAATGGAATATGGACACAAAAATCAAAAACTGAATTTATTTTATTTAATGAGAAAAAAACACTTAACATTAGACTAACTAACAACACACTAATAACCGGAACATTTCCTCTGTCAATTATAAATAGTTTTTTAAACAACAACCCCTTTAAATTAAAAGATAAATGTTTTTTTAATTATGAAAACAATGAACTATCTATTAGATTTAATAAGGAAAAAAGTTTTCCTGCTATAGAAGGAAAACTTTCTACCGCCACAAATAAAATTTGTCTAGATCTTACGAATAGTGAAACTATCGATTTATTAAATAATGTTATTTTTATAAAACAAAATGACATTTTACTCAGCATAAACATAAACAAAAACGGAAATCTGAATGGAAAATACCAGCTAGGAATAACTCACAAAGAAACAAAACGAACCAAACAATTTAAAGGGAATTTCTTTTTCGATAAAAACAAAAAAAAGCTAAAAATCTCCGGTAAATCTTTTTATGGTTCATATTTAATAGAATTCAATTTTCTAAATCAAATCCCTATCTCAAAAGTTTTGCTTCGTAAAAATGGAAAATCCTTAATTAATCTAACAGCCCAACCAAACGATTTAAACACAATTTCAGGATACTTACATTATTCATTTTTAAATATTTTTTTAAAAAAACACATCGATAAATTCGTATTTGATAACAATGGAAAAATTGATATACAACTAACATACGACTCAGATAAAAGATTGCACGGAAAAATCACAAATTATACAGGAAATATTTATATTATAGGAAACCAAAATTTAATTAGAAATTTTTCAACATCATTTGATTACAACACAACAACTAGGCATTTAACAATTCCTAATATTCAAGTTCTTTTTCAAAAAGGTAAAATTTCATGTCATAATGCACAGTTAATATTTAACAAAAACTTTACCCCTAAATTCATACAAATTCCAATTCAGTTTTATGATCTTTTAGTTGCAATACAAGATAATTTCTTAGGAATAATTTATGGCAATCTGTTTATAGAAAAAAACATATACGATAAAAAAATAACTGCCAACGGAAATATCATACTAAAAAAAGCCCTTTTCAAGGAAAATATTTTTTCAAATAATTTAAATACCCAATATTCTTTATTCCAATTTGATCCACTTTTACCTGATCAACATTCAGTCGAATGTAATATAAACATTTCTAATGAATATCCACTCTCTGCTCAAACAAATGTATTACAAGCACAAGCGCAGATAGATCTTTTAGCACACATCATTTATAAAAAACACACTCCACTTTCCACTCAAATAATTGGAAGCATAGAAATAGAAAAAGGAACATTCAATTTTTTAAGCAACAAATTATTTATTACATCCGGAAAGGTAAGTTTTATTCCAAATAGATTAAATGATCCTATAATTAATTTGACTGCGAAAAACAAAATCAAAAAATATATAATAACACTGCAAGTAACAGGATCCGCCCAAAATCCAACAATCTTATTAGAAGCAAATCCAGAATTAACCGAAGAGCAAATATTAGGCCTTTTATTGGCAGGTTCAGAAAACAGCACACTGCAATCAGATCTGCCAGCAATTGTTATGCAAAATCTAAATAACCTTATTACTGGCCGCAAAAAAACGCTCCACAAAACAATGTCTTTTTTTAAAAAAGTAACTAAACCTTTAAAATATATCCAAATTACTCCAGACTTTACGGATCAATCTGGCAGGGGTGGCATAAAGGGATCTTTATTGATCGATGTAAGCGATCGCCTACATGCTCGAATACAAAAAAATTTAGCTTCTCAAGAAGATCTATCAATTGAAATTGAATACGCAATAACAGATGATATTTACATAAAAGCAATTAAAGACCAGCGAGGAGATCTCGGAGCAGAAGTGGAACTCCGAATCAAACCCTAGGAGCAATTTTACGTCTAACAAACTTTCTATCACTCTCCCCCAATAATGAGTCTCGTTCTCTTAATACTGCATCACGCTCGCGAATTAGCGCATCTCTTTCTCTGATTAATGAATCTCTTTCTTGTACTAACTCCTGTTTTTCTTGATCAACTTCAGATGTAACCACCTTTAAATTTTCTTGTTCTTTTTCAATTGTATTTCGTTCATTTGCCAACTTTGCAACCAACGTTTCACTTTCTCTTAATCTTTGTTCAACATCATTTGCACGTTTTTTATATTCCGCAGCCCTTTTTTCTACTCTTGTAACGTTATTTTTAAAACTACCAACATGATCTTTTGCCCTCCTTAAAAGTTGTCTGTATTTTTCTTTTTTTTCTAAAATATTTTTGGAAAATGTATATAGTTGTCCAACTTGATCCAACACGGAATAAATGATTGCCTGAGCTCCTGCATGCTCTTTTCTTACAATAATCAGATCTTTACCAATATTTCGATGTAAATCCTGTAGAATAGAATAGTCATCTTTCGCTAAACAATTGGCAAACACAGCAAAAGTAACCGCCAAACTAATCGCCATCACTACTTTCATCACTATCCCCTTACTCAATTTTTAATCGTCTTACTATAACAAAAAAAAACATTGTGTTATAAAATGTATATGTGCATTCTTTCAAATTCAAAGAATTTACAAAAAAAGGAGATGCTTTAGTGCGCTACTTTTTTATAGTATTAATATTGAGCACTTTAATTGTACCTTTATCTGGGCATTCAAGAGCTTTTTTTTCTCCAGACGACAAAATTACTGCATATCTCATCGATTCGATAAAAAACGCCAACATAAAAATTTACGCTGCTGTTTATTTGATTTCCGACCAAAAAATTGTTACCGCCCTTGTTGAAGCAAAAAAAAATAAAAATATCGATATTCAAATCGTCACTGATCAAACAACATTGGAACAGAACGGCGCAAAAATACAAAGTTTAAAACAAGGCGGAATAGATGTTTTTGTTTTCAAATCAATAACTAAAAATAAATATCCACCTCTGATGCATGATAAATTTGCAATTATAGACTACAAAATATGGACCGGCTCGTTTAATTGGACCGTTTCTGCAAACAGAAAACATCAAGAAAATGTGGTGCTAATTAGTGACAAAAATTTATATCAACAATATAGAGACCAATTCGAAAAATTAAAACGCCGATGCGTTTACCAACCAACAATAACTCCAAAAATTGTTCGCAAGAAAAAAAGAGCCTGGTATAAAAAAGCAATAAAAAACGTTGATCGTTTTTTAACAATGCTCAAACGTAAACTTGGACATTCAAAAAAGAAAACATAATGATAAGAAAAGCTTATTCTAAAAAAGTATCTTTTTATTTTTTATTATTTATAGGCGTATTTCCAAATTTAATAAATTGTTTTCCTAAAAAGATGCTAATTAATAAGCAAATAGTTAATTTAAGAAATACGCCATCAGATATTCCTAAAGGATTAAAACTTCCGTGTTTTTCAAAAGATAATCCTTGCCAGCTTTCTCAACTACTTTTAGGAGAAAAAATTTTAGTAATAAAAGAGCTAAAGGATGGATGGTTAAAAATTCACGCGCTAGAACAAGTTATATACAGTATTTCATGTAAAAAAACATTTCCTGTTGTTGGATATATTAAAAAAGATGATGCAACTGTAGTTGACGAATTTCCAAGTAATAATTTAGAATGGATTCACGATGAAATAACACTTCGAAACAATTTGGTGAAAACAGCTTCAACTTTCCTTGGAAGTCTTTATTGTTGGGGCGGAAGAAGTAGTTATACTCCAAAATTAACTTCTGAAATAACCGGGGTTGATTGTTCAGGATTGACCAATTTAGTTTATCGAGCACATGGATTAACTATTCCTAAAAATTCACGCAGCCAATTTCATTTGAGTGAAAAAATTGAACACGGCAAAGATGTAAAACCGGCAGACCTTATATTTTTTGCCGATCCAGAAACGCCACTAAAAATTAATCATGTTATGATTTACGCTGGGGATGGAAATGTTATTGAATCTGCCGGAAACATAACTCCCGCTAAAGTAAGAATAATTTCAACAAAAGAAAAGCTTGGAAAACCAATAGAAGAAATTACGTTCGGAACACAACACAATAATCACCTTGTATATTTTGGTTCTTATTTACAAACAGAAGAACATATTCAAAAACTTCGTGATGCTTTTCTTAATATTCCAGAACAATCTGCTCCAACTAAATCTTTTGATTGGAGCAAAGAATCTTTAGCCTCAAAAGCTCAAATGGACTCAACCACTGTTGACGATTTTAATAAATTAACAAAATCTTCCGGCACAGAAATACAATAATCATATTCTTTGCCTTTAAATTCGAATGCCAACTTCCACGCATGAAGCGCCTGTCTCTTAATTAATTTTGATTGAATTCCATAAACAGAGTCTCCTATTAAACCATGTCCGATTGCTGCAAGATGCACACGAATTTGATGCGTTCTTCCAGTCACAATATTTACCGAAACTAAGGAAGAATTCTTGTAGTAATTTAAAACTTTGTAATGAGTAGTCGCTTTACGACCATCATAACTTACATGTGACATTTTATGACGCTCAACAGGATGCCTGCCTATCGGAAGTTCAATAGTCCCTTCTTTTTCTGGATGACCTTTTGCAATCGCAAGATATGTTTTCTTTATTTTTCTTTCCGCAAACATTTTTGAAAATGTATTTTGCGCCTGCATATTTTTTGCAACGAGTAAAAGACCTGACGTATTTTTATCAATACGATGCACAATCCCTGGCCGTTCTGTATTATTAAATTTTTCTAATTCTTTAAAATGATATAAAAGACCATTAACTAGAGTTACCCCCTCTTTTCCTTCTTTTGATGGGTGAACCGCCAATCCTGCAGGTTTGTTAACAACAATAAAATCTGCTGTTTCATCAACTATCTCAAAATCTACTTTCTGAGGAGAAAGATCTGGTTGTTTTTCTACAGGAAAAGAAACTGTAATTTTATCATTTAAACGAATAATATAACTCGATTTTGACAATACTTTATCATTAACAGATATAAAGCCCTCTTTTATCAATTTTTGAAAATAAGAACGGGAATAATCCGGAAAGCGATCAACCAAAAAGATATCCCAACGTTTTCCACAGAAAATATCATTGTCGCAAACAATTGTTTCAGTTTTATCTATTTTTCTATCAATAACCATAAATATTAATTTCACCCAGTCATATATTATGACTTTAAAATACTATTTCTTCGTTTTTTGACGTATACTTTCAAATGCCTGTTTTTATTCTTTATTTTTTTATAGTAAAGTAAGCTTAAATAGAAATTAGTAATAAGATACCATACTTCAATAAGACTATATGCCTTGAGGGGATAACATGTTACGAACAAAAACAATTATTTCTAATATAGAAAAAAACATTAAATCTGTCATCTACAAAGACACAAAAAAATCTAATGAGTTATTAAAACAACTATTTTTTATTCATCACGCAGATATTGCAGACTTAATAACAAGGCTTAACGAACAATACCAAATAGCATTATTTAAAAAGCTTCCACGCACCCTCGCAAGCAATGTTTTCCAATACTTACCCGAAGCAATCAAGGTAACACTTGTTTCACAATCAGATGAAGAAGACATAACAAATATTTTAAGAAAAATACCGGCTGATGAATTAATCGATTTATTTGAAAATCTCTCAGATGAAGATTTAAAAAAATACCTCAAACTATTACAGAAAAAACAACGAATTAAAATTATATCGCTTTTACATTTCTCACCAGAATCAGCTGGTCGTCTAATAAATAGTGATGTTTTAACCATACAACGGGATTTTACGGTAAAAAAATGTATCGCCTTACTACAACGTCTTGGAGAACCACAAGAAACACTCCGACGAATATATGTTACAAACAAGGAAGATATTCTTGTTGGCCACATTAATCTTGTAGATCTCGTCCTTAATAAACCAGAAACACCGCTAACCAGAATTATGCACAAAAACGAACTGACTATAAATGTACATGAAGACCAAGAAGATGTTGCGAAACAAATTCATCACTACGGACTTACATCAGCTCCTGTAATCGATGATATGGGACGCTTTTTGGGCGTTATAACAACAGAAGACGCATTAGATATTTTGGAAGCTGAAACAAGTGAAGACGTTTATAAAATGTCTGGTTTAGTTCCTCCCGAACATAGTTACTTTCAAACATCATTTTTTAAATTAATTAAACACAGAATCGTTTGGTTAGCAGGACTTCTTTTATTGCAAAGCATCTCTGGGTTTGTTCTAAAAAGATATGATAATTTAATTAGTATATTTCCAGTAATGTCATTCTTTTTAACAATGCTTATAGGAACCGGAGGAAACGCGGGAAATCAATCTGCGACAATTGTAATCCGAGGAATAGCAACCGGTGAAATAACAAACAGAAATGCCGTTAAATTATTGCTTCGAGAAATTGGCGTTGCGGTAACTATTGCTTCATTATTATCAATCGTCGCATTTGGTAGGGTTTACGCATTCCATCAAAATCTTACTACTACAATCGCTATATGTTTATCGCTATTTTTAATCGTAATTACTTCTATAATATTAGGATCTCTTATTCCATTATTGTTAAAAAAAATGCGTTTTGATCCAGCACATTCTGCCGCTCCATTTATAGCAACCATGATGGATATTTTAGGGGTTATTATTTATTGCTTTGTATTTAGTAAATTTCTAACTTAAAAAACAATACAATTTTGCTAGCTTCCTTGACAAAAAGCATCTTATCGAATAGATTTTTATACTCGTGAGCCGCTAGCTCAGTTGGTAGAGCAACGGCCTTTTAAGCCGTGGGTCGCAGGTTCGATCCCTGCGCGGCTCACCATTTTTATTGCGTCCCCATCGTCTAGTCTGGTCTAGGACACCAGGTTTTCATCCTGGCAACAGGGGTTCGAATCCCCTTGGGGACGCCAGTCTTCGCAGCTTCGTCTGGCTGTCGCTGATAGATTTAGGATATAAAATGATTAATTTCAAAGTTAAAAGCATAATCTATATTGTTCTTGGGGCATTTATCTTAATTTCTTTTTCTGGATTTCTTTTGCAGATAATTGGTGTTGCAATTGGTCTTTTTTTAATTTATAAAGGCTTTCGATTAAGAAATCAATATCGCACAGATTTTTTTTGCACCAAATTTATGGGGCAATTTTTCACACACAATTCTAGCAATCCTTTCAATCGACATAGATAAAACAAAAACTCACATATAAATCAAATTCTTGAGTGCCTTTTATTTATTCTGCTAACTTCATACAGAATATTCTTATAATTAACTTTGACATTTTTACTTCGTAAACAAATTAACCGTGTTTTATAAAAGGAGACGCGAATGTCACATCCAACAGAAAAAACGAAAGCTTTTATGCAAACAACAAGTAAATGGTGCCTTGTTCATATAAAAGGACTCGGCGCTCTTATCGGCGGAATATTTTTAATGTATTTTTTTAAAAATGTAATAATCTATTTTGCCATGTTTGCAATCGGTGCATTTTTAACATACTACGGCTTTGTAGAGCTTAATGTTACACCTATTACAAACTTTGTAGAAAACACAATAAAAAAACTTAAATCTCTTTACTGGAAAAAATAATTTTCAAACAAAAAAGCCCGATAAATCCTTGTCGGGCTTTTCTAAGACATAAATACTAATCACCACAAAAATCAGATTAATCGGTTTTTGGGAAAATTCCTGATTTTATATCTGCAACTTTTTTATCTTTTAATTTAGGATGTTTTTCATCCTCATTAAATTTAATTTTAATTGGATTAGATTTTTTTTGATCCGCAAAATGTAATACTTGTTGTGGGTATGGAATAACAACCTCATTTTCTCTAAATGATTTCAAAATAGCAAAACGAAGATCACTTTCAACATCCCACATATCAGTAACTCTTCTTGCACTTACAAAAGCTCTTACAAAAAACAAAATACCATTCTCTCCAAAATTGTTTACGCGTATAACAATAGACGGAACTCGTAAAACAAGAGGGTGTTTTTGCACTACTTCTCTCAATATATTTTTAACCTCTTCTGGATGCACTTGATAGGCAACAGTCATTTCCAACTCAAACGCGACTGCGTTACGTCCCTGCCCCCAATTTATAATTGGTTTTGAAATTAAATCCCGATTTGGAATAATAACCGAAAAATTACGCGCCGTCTTAATTGTAGTAGCTCGAGCTGAAATTTTTTTAACAACCCCTCGTATTTCTTCTGTTTGAACAAAATGTCCTATTTCCAAGGGTCGTTCTATTAAAATAAGAAATCCTGCAAAAAAATCTGCTATTTGATCTTTCAATCCAAAACCTAATCCCAGTAATAATCCAGTTAACACTAATGTTGCATATTGTGCTAAATTAATTGCCGTAAGACCAAGTACAGCAGATATAAATATAATTATGTAATGCAAAATTCTTGAAATGGTATTTTGCATTCCGGGCTCAGGTTGGAAAATATCAAACAAACGCCCCAACACAAATTTATCTATTGCTGAAGAACTAATAAATCCACCGACAACAAACAAAACTACCTTTAAAAATTCTACAAATCCAAGCTTCTTGGAAAAATCTGTATCACTAATTCGAATTACCCATTCCTCAGACAAAGATTTCCACAAAGACCCTAAACTGTACCCTTCAAACCCCCAAATACGAGCAAGCAATACAAGTGTTAATAATGCCAAAAAAATAAACGTCGCTATAATAAAGAAACCATAATATGCCTTTGCATGTTCAAATCTACTAATACTTTCTTCATTTTCCTCTTTAACAAAAAGTGAAAGCGAATATTTTCGAATATAATAATGAATAAAAAATAAGCCATTAATTAAAAATGCGGCAGCTGGTACAGCAAAAGCTAAATACCACGCTAAGTTTAAATAACCAATATATGGATTGGACAAAATCAATAACCCAACACAAAAAACAAATACAGGATAATAATACTTTTCTATCTTTTTTCTTAACCATATGAAAAACGAATTCTGCGTAGAAACGAGTTTTAATACATCTTCTTTTGTGAAAAACAATAAAATTACAATTACAACAATCAAAGAGTATGCTGCTAACAATACCTTTGGGAATGCAGATTCAATTAAGCGATACGATAAAAATGAATGTCTCAATGGAAGTAGTATTGCACTTGAATACAATACAATTCCAATTAACCCCAAAAATTTATTTTGAGTATCTTCAGAAAATAATATAAAACGCATTTCCTGATTTAATTTTTTAAGTCTCTTTAAAAAATCCAATGTTAAATAAATAAAAATTGGAATAGATATTAAATAAAACAAAGATGCAAAATATGGATTTACAATATCCTGGACAAACAAACCAAAATACTTTGGCTTGGCTGATATATTAATGTAAATAAAAATCCACGAAAAAATCAAACCGTAGCGATCTAAAATAAACTCAAATAAGTTGCTTAAAATTTTATCTAAAATGCTGTAAGTCTTATTTCTTTCTTTATCAACAACATTTCTCATTTTTTTTGAAAAATAAACCAAAAACATCCTGAAAAAAAGAAACAGTAAAATAAATAAAGCTATAATAACTGAAATTCCAAATAAGTCTGAAAAATTAGCTTGTTTAATAACAAAAATTAAAGCGACTGGAGTGATGTGTTGCGGAGTATCCCAAAAGAAATCTTTGAAAAAATCTTCTGCATCATAAACAGACTTAATGAAACCATCAAGAGATATTGCCCTAGCCGAACGTTTCCAAATATTATCCGTACGTTTTCGCGAATCTAAGTAATTAATAACAAAATCAAGCTGATTCACAATCTCCTCTTGCCTGAAGATTAATTCAGAAGCTCGAGAAAAATATTTTTCTATAATTGGCCGATATGATTCTAAAACCCCAACCGATTGTTTCAATGTATTTAATACATCGTAAAGTTGTTTCACATTATCTTTGAATACCGTATTTTTCTTTTGTTTAAGATCTTTCTTTTTAAGTTCCAATGTTTCAATATCGGCACTAATTTTTGTCAATTCATTTATTGCCGCATCGCGCTTATCCTTTAGAATTTTTTTTGTATGTTCGATAGCCCTTTTTTGATTTTTAAAATCATTAAGCCATTCATCAACATTATCAACGCCTATATTAATTTTGTGTAAAACATTAACAACTTGTGCCTTTAATTTTTTAATATCAACTAAAACGTTTGAAAGTGCTTGATCAATATCAAGTCGATCTACTTCTTTTTTTAAAATTAATATATCACTGCTAAATTTTTGATAACGAGCATCAGCAATATAGTAATCTATGCTTTCATTTTTATTAGCTTCCCCCAACTCAGTTAGCTTTTTTTCCAATTCGGATAATTGTTTAGAAAACTCTGTTTGCTTTTTCTTTGTCGTTTCCCGTACTTTTGAAAGTTTGTTTTTTTCTTCATCATTAAGTTTTATTGCCTTTTCAACTTCGGTATTTGCTCTGGCAACATCCGAAGGATCCAAGACTAAATTTTGTTGGATACGAACAAGGCTTTCGTCATATTTACTACGTTTATATTTAAAAAATTCCAATTCATCTTCTTGATATTTAATTTCCAAAGATAATTTTTTTACTTTTTGTTCAAAATAATCTACCTTTTCTCGTAAATAATAAAGTTGTTGTTCCCCAAGACCAGCATTTATTTTCAGCTCAGGAAGAGATTCTTCCAATGATTGTTCTGGTTGCTCAGAAATTGTAGATAGTTGATTTAACAGTTTTTCATTTTCTGCAATTTGCAAATCAACTTGTTTTTTAAGTGCATTAATATTTTCTTTTTCCGCAGACAATTCTTTCTGTAATGCATCTTTTTTCGCGGTTTCAGACGTAATTTTATTAGAAAAATCATCTATCTTTCCTTTTGCCTCTTCAAGATGTTTCCAAAGATAAATAAACCGCACATCTTTTTCTTTTACCTTCCCCGACAATTCTTCAATAAATTGTTTGGTCAATTTGACATGTTTATCCGTAATACTTTCAATTTCTTTCCACAATTCCTGCAAGCGAATCATCCCTTGCTTTCTGTCATTCAAAATTGAAAGTTTTTTTTCAAATAGCTCTTTTCCATTATTTTCTGACTTAGACAATTTTTCTTTAGTATCATTTTCTTCTGTAATAATAGACTGCAATTTGCCTGCAATACCTTTATTATCTTCTTCTACTTGTTTTTCAAAAAACTCTTTTTTGCTTTCTAATTCTTCAAGTTGTCGTTTACGAGAAGAAATATCACTAAAAAAAGTAAGCCCCGGTGCTTTGTCACTTGGCATTAAATAATTAGTAATAGTTTTAAGATCAATTCCATGCGCAATATTAAAAAGCAAAGAAAAGAAAGCAGAAAAAGCAAGTGCTCTTTTGAAAAATTGCCATATTTTCATCGTAGCCTCTTTAAAAAATTTAAATAGTTTGACAACCAGTTTTTAAAAAATTACACGTTTTAAACATTGCACACTGAGGATGTTTTGCAATACATTGCAATATCCATTTATCAATCTGCTTTAGCATTTCATCATCAAATGATACAAACAATTTGTCCGTTGAGCTTACTTGTCCACAATTTTTGGAGTCAACAGATATAGAAACAATACACTGAAAAACATTATCGCAAAAAACTAAATTTCGTGGGGGATAAAAAGAAAGCAAAAATAAAAGTTTTAAAACACAAAGTTTTTGGACTACGTAAAAAAATTTCCCAAATAAATTTGATTTAGATACTAAATTCAAGCAAAATTCTAATAAATCAAAAATATCAAACGAAATATCTTCTATCTGAACAAAATAATAACAAATCTCCAAAAGTAAATGTATCCAACCTAGGTTTCCATGATTGAACAATGGTACCTGCAAAATACTAAAACCATTTCCACTAAATCCATCACCAAATCTAGATTTATTACAAGAAATTTTCATACCAGATAGTAAGCGTTGCGCATCTTTAACAGAAGGAACAACAAGCAAAACCTTTCCTGTATTCCGAAATAAAATAGAAATTTTTTGTTTATAAGGGAAAAACGATTTTAAAACAATCCCGTAATCTTCTTTTCTCACTTAACCTTTTACTATTTCTGTTGTACCAACAACAATTTCAGGTTTGTATAACAAACACTCCTTAGCTTTATGATAAAAGGTTAAAACATTTTGATCTATATTATTTTTTAAATCATCAAAACGAAGACCTCCCTGTAAAAACCTTCTTACATCAGAAGAGCCTAATTTTTTATCAAATTCTTCCGAAAAAGAAATCTCTATATTCTTTCTGTTATTTAAAAAACGAACAATAGTTAAAATAGAATTGAAAGAAGAAAAGGTTCCATTATTATTTTTAACAGATATTTTTATTCCATAAAGAAACTTGTTGGCTTTGTCGTTCCACTTAGAATAATCCTTACAATGCAAACCCAGGCGCCAACAAATACGTTTTAGATATCGCATTTCCCATTTGGAAAGAGAATTTTTTTCTGGCAACAATAACACTGATGGTTCGTCTTTTGAATTGAAAGAAACATTAATAGGTTTTGTTTCTTTCAAAATATTTAACAATGAACGGCCTTGCTCAAATTCTACTGCCCTTCTTCTCCATCCCATCATTGGAACAACAGACAAATCAACTTTTCTATCTAAAACATGTTTATTGAAATAATATGCAAGTTCTCCCATTGTCATACCATGCCTCCATGGTATATCTCCAGCCCCCTCAATCCTCCCTCCAAGAAGATTTGGCCTATCAAGAACAATAACTTTTTTGTGATTCTGTTCTGATTCCTGCATAACATGTAACAAAGGAAAAGATACACTATCACCACTTATTCCAGAATCTTGAATATCAATAATTACTGCATCAACATTCTCTTTTATTTGAAAATGAAAATCATTATCAAAAATGGAACAAGGAGCTTTTGAAATTTTTCTTACTAAAGTTTTGTAACCATTTAAATCTGACAAATCATTTTGCAAAACATCTTGAAAAATAACAACCTGCTTTACCTTAAAACCATTTTTTAATAAAACATCAATACTTCTGTGTCCATATTGATCAACACTAGAAGGAGAACAAACTAAACAAAGATTCATTTCTTTAAAAACCGAAAAATCTTTCGATGATTTAACTAGATGCTCCACACCAATCCACATACCAAGTTTTTTAGAATCTTGTTTTGAGCTTTTTTCTTTTTCATTAACAGAAATAAACCATGGAACCAGCACGACAAGGTATGCCAGGCATAATAATTTAATAAATATTGCAAACTTACTCTTCATCTTAGCCCCCCTACTCAACCCCCATTGAGCAACCTATATTTTAATTTTTTTAATAACAAACTAATATCTGTTATTATCTTACAGTAATATAAAACAATCTCTCAACTTTATTTTTATAAAATTTATAATTCAGCAAACTACCACCGACTATGTCAGTGGTTCTGATCATACAATAAAAAAAAGACGCCTCTTTCAAAGCGTCTTTTTTTTATTGAAAAATGTTTTTCTAAAGTTTTACTGTTATTTAGATGAATCCCATCCTGAAAATTGACGATAAATTATGTGAAATGTAGGGCCAAAATCCTTCGCGCTAGGTTTTATTCCTACGCTAGCTAGTTTTTCTAAAGTTACTACTTCATCATCGTCCGTATCAAATTGTATCTGATGATGAATTAGCCTAACAGCCTCAAATCCTTGCGTACCACCCCATTTTTGATCTATTAACTGTTGCTTCATGTCTCGCACCGTTGTTTCTCCTATAATTACTTCTATTTCTGTTGTATCACCAGTCAAAGACTTAAAATAACAAAGTATATGATCTTTTCCGTCACTATCCCTAAAGAAATTCTTTTTTGACCATTCAACTGTACCAAGAAAATTTACAGCAAACCAAGCAGCTCGTGAAGCTAATTCATCTCGTGGTATTTCCAATTCGCGAGAATTAAAAATCCCCAACAATCTGTCTCTTTCAGCAATTAAACTTTGAAAAGTTTCTTCTTCTTCCGTGTCCAATTGTAGTGGTTGACCGGGTTCAACATTTATATGCCATCTACGCCATCCCCTAGACCGATAATTGCTCGACTTACCATCTGTTATTATTACCTTTCCATTATCTATTAGCTTTAACTCAAAGGCAACTTCTCGTTCTTCTAAATTACGAATTTCTTGTTGTTCTTTTGGTGTTATTACCACCGATCTTCTCTGCGACCAATCACAAGGGGCAGCATTCTGAAATGTAAACACAGACAAAACACCACACAACAGAACAGCTTTAGCTGTTGTATTCAAATTTTTCATAATAAATCCCTCTTTTATAAACTTTTTAATAAAAACAACTCGTTATTTTTTACATGTATGAATCTAATTCTGCCTCAATGGATGGATCAACAAAATTGCCTCTGGCAAATATAGCGGACACCTCTTCTGATCGTTCTCCATATTGCCTTAATCCTTCGTTAGCCTCTCTTTGTAATTCTGCGAGTTCATCATCAGAACCTTCAGTCATATCTGTTACATCGGAACCACCAGTTGATCTTGGTCTTGTTAACCCACAAATTTCTGAATGTAACCGAAATAGACGTTCTGCTTCACTACTTAATAAATCAGTCAAATGGCTCACTCGTTGTCTTGCCAAATTCCGAAGCCTGCAAATACGTAAATGTTCCTCTTGTATTAAATGTGCAACTCGCGATAAATCCTGTAAGTTTTGTTGTGAAAAACGATACTCTAACATTGGACGGTACAATTCTGTTAGCAAATCCACTATCGCATTTCGCCGCTCTATCTGCTGTTTAACCTCTTCACCCCTAAGCCTAAGGAGAAAACTATCAAACGCACATTTCAGGTTAAGTACTTTATTCCTAAAAACCTGGTCTATTTCTGGCGTCAAACTCTCATCAACACGAGCCGCATCTAACGACACAGACAACAACATAGTACCAACAAAAAATATTGTTTTAACTACTTTCATAATAAATCCCCCCGGAAATATTTAATACCCACACATTAATAAAATCATTCTTAATTGTACACTAATACCAACCTAATACAAGATTTTCTATTTGTCAAATAATTATGCAAAAATTAAATAAATCAACAAAACACTTAAGATTACACCCAATAAAAGACATGTTTTTTAGAAAAAACAATAAAAAAGAGGCTAATTATTCACTTTTTTCGCTTTTTGTCACTTTATCCTCTTCTTCATCTTTGAACACCAGAACCTGCAAAACCCGCGTAGAACTTGTTTGTTGAACTTGAAAACAATAACCACTATAAAGAACGCGTTCGCCTTTTCTCGGTAAATGTTGTAATTGTTCAGATAAAAAACCAGCTAAAGTTACTGAATCTTCAACTTCAAAAGAAATATCCAATAATTCTGCGACATCATCAAGGTTGGTACCACCATTAATAAGCCAACCTCCTTGCTCAAGAGAAACAATTTCTGTACTAACCGCTTCATCTTCATCCTTAATATCGCCAACTATTTCTTCAATTATATCTTCGAGTGTCACTAACCCAACAATCCCACCGTATTCATCAACCACAATAGCCATATGCATTCGTTTTTTCAAAAATTCACTTAGCAACTGATTAATCTTTTTTGTAGCAGGAACAAAAAGAATTGGCCTTGATAATTCTTTTAATGTTTTTTTCTGATTTTTGTAAAACAAATCAAAAAGATCACGCAGATATAAAATGCCAACTACATTATCTTCTTTACCATCATATAACGGTAATCTCGAAAATCGATACTTAAAAAATCGTTCTGTAGTTTTTTCAATATTCGAATTTATATCTAAAAGAACTATATCAGTTTTAGGAATCATAATTTTGTGAACAGGAGTTTGTCCGAGATCAAAAATATTTTGAAGCATTTCTGTTTTTTCAGCTTCCATTAAACCTTTTTCATCACTGTAATCAATCAAAAATTCTATTTCTTTTTCGGAAACTGTTTCTTGGTTTTCTAAAACATGTACCCCACCAAATATTTGAAAAAATAATTTTGCCATTTTTAATAAAAGAGTCACAACTGGATACAATATATGATACAAAACAGCAACTAAACGCAATGACGCTATAAACAACTTTTCATGATGTGTTTTAGCAAGACTTTTTGGAAGTATTTCTCCAAAAATTAAAATTAAAACTGTTGCAAATGCAACACCAATTATAATTCCAAAATGACCTAAAAATCTTTGTATAATATCTGAAATAAGGACTGACGATACAACATGCGCAAAATTATTTCCAATCAAAATCGTTATTAATATGCGTTGCGGATTTTTTTCCCAAGATGCAAAAAGAGTTTTATACTTAGAAAATCCACGCTCTAATTCTTTTAATTTAAAAAGCCGTAACGCTGTAAATGATGTTTCCAAAAATGCAAACATTGCTGCAGTTGCTAATGCTACAAAAAAGATCACGACTTCTAGTTGAAACCATGTCATAAACTACCACTCTCAAAAATTTAACCTATCTCCAGCTTTTTTTTATCTATTTTTCCCGTCACACTCATCGGCAAATCATCTAAGCAAACAAATTTTCTAGGAATTTTATACGCTGCAAGGTTATTTTTGCATAAATTACGCAATCTTGCTTCCATATTTTCTTGTTTACCCTTAATTGCAACAAACGCAATGGGAACTTGGCCAGAAATAACTTCTTCTCTTCCAACAACTGCAGCTTTAAAAACCATGGTATGGGACATCAAAACATTCTCTATCTCTTGTGGATAAATATTAATTCCGTTTCTAATGATGACATCTTTCGACCGCCCCCGAACAGATAATTTACCGTCTTTATCAAAAGATGATAAATCGCCAGTATTCAACCAACCATTTTTTAAAATTTTATCTGTTTCTTCCTTGGCATTATAATAACCAAGCATTATATTATCGCCGCGAATCCAAAGATTTCCAACCTCACCAACTTTTAATGACTTTTCATTTTCATCCCTTATTTCACATTCGATTTCTGCCAAAGGACATCCAACTTCATGTGACGGTGATTCATCCTCAACAACATTAAACGCTACAACCGGCGACGCCTCTGTCAAACCATACCCCGCACAAATTTTTCGGCTATAAATCATTGCGAACGCAGCTCGAATTTTATCAGGCATCGCATCAGCACCAGAAACAAATAATTTTATAGAATTAAGCGAGGCATTTTTCATCAAACAAAGTAACCCGTATAATGCAGGAAAACCAAAAAACAGTGTCGGCTTTTCTTTCAGGCCTTCGCGAATAAACCTTCTTTCTATGCGTGGTATCACAACAACAGACGCTCCGATTAAAACAGGAAACCACATACAAGTATTCTGCGCAAAAACATGAAATAAAGGCAGAACCGCAAAAATACGCTCTTTGTGTGTCGTAAACCTTTTTAATCTTGCGCAACACTGAAAAACATTAGAAAGAATATTTTTTGACGAAAGCATGACACCTTTTGGTAAACCGGTTGTTCCTGAAGTATACAAAAGCAAACACATTTCATCTGGCAATAAAAATTCTCGAACATCATTTTTTGCAATTTCATCAACAGAATCCGGAACAACCTCATCCCAGTCAATATCGTTTTCCGTTAATACTAGCGGCAAACAATTAAGAAGCTTTTTCGAAACTATGGAATCTACTTTTTTCTTAAAACCAGATTGTACAACTATCGCTTTAGGTTTTGCATCATTAATAATGTAGGCAACCTCTTTTTCATGCAAAAAGGTATTTGCAGGAACAACAACTGCACCAATAAGCCATGTGGCAAAATAAGAAACATAAAACTCAATTGAATTCTCAATAAGAAGAAGAACTTTATCCCTGGGGGCAACGCCATTAAGTCTTAACGTATTACTAAACTGGACAGCTCTAGCATAAAATTCTTTATAATTAAGTTTTTTATCTTTTCCGATAAGAGCAATCTTATGAGGCTTCGCAGTTGCCATACGACGCAATAAATCCCCAACAAATTGTTGTGTGCCATTCATTGTAAACAAGGATAACAATTCTTGGTAAATCTCTTTTTCCGTTTTCGTTTTATGACGCAACAGTTGTTTTAAACTAGTAAACATATCTTTAGCCTCCGCATCACATAGCAAGAACAATATTTAAGAACCCACCTCATTAACAACTCCCCTCCGATACATCTTCAATAATTTTTATTACTTGAACCGGACAAATGTCACAAGCTTTTATAATAAGCTTTTCATGCTTTTGAAAATCAACATTTTCTTTAACCTGAGCTTTATTATTCATTTTAAAAACACTCGGACAAATAATTTCACATGATCCACAAGAAATACAACCTTCTATTATTTCAACGTTTTTAATCTTTTTTTCCACAACAACCCTTCAGTAATTTGTAGTCAAAAGTAGCTAATCCTAACATTTTTTACATTGCTTTACAAAAAATATATCTATTAACTCAATTTCATAATTGAATAAAATTTTTTCAAAACAATAAGTTAATTTTTTCACAAAACTAATATCTTTGACTTTAAGACACGGTAAATGGTTATATTAATAATAGAAAACATAAATCTAGAAAAATTAATGGGGGCAAATATCATGAAAATAAAATCAATTTTTTGTGGTTCTCTTATAACCATTTCTTTTTTTATAAATATTATTTCTGCAAAAGATTTAAAATCTCAACTGTTCAAACCCGTATTATGTCCATTTAAAAATGCAACAATACAAACAAATCCGCTATTGATTCAAAAGGCTGCTAAAGACGCTCTTTTGTATTTTGACAATCCAAATCCAAAATATGAAAAAATGACACATTCCAGTAAAATTGCACCTAAGCTAATCGACACAAAAAAAGCAAAGAAAAGCCTTGAGTTTTTAGTAAACATTATTGAAAAAGATAAGAAGCGACCAAGTTTTAGAATCCTTGATACGGCATTTCTGAAAAAACATTTTAATTTCGTAAAGTGGTTTGGAGATCTCGAAGCTGCAAAAAAAAATAAAGTTCATATTCCTAAATGGCCGGATGGCGGAAGATTAAAACGAGGAAAAATAAAACTAACCGGCTACGCTGTTTTTGCTTTAAATGGAAGTTATAAAAAAACCCCAAAATATAAACATGCATTATACGGAATTGTTGATCCAGGATTTATGAAAAATGACCGTTTTAAATACAGCCGACAAGAAATTATTACCGGGGTCCTTGAAAAACATGTCCAACAAAAACAAATTAAACCACTTATATGGCTTACACAAGAAGGACTTGAAGAAGCAATGTTACAAGGAACAGCTTTTGTCACAATGACAGATAATAAAACTAAAATCTTTAACGTTCATGTAAGCAATAAAATGGATTATATCAAATCTCTGGACAAAACAAAAAAACAAAAAAAATATTGGTATTTCAAAGATGTAACTAAACATCAGAAAGAACAATTAAAATTCATTAATTACGGCGGAACTGTTTTCGCAGGAAATATTAATGATATTGGTTTAGGAAAAATTATTGCACTTTTTTATACAAATCCAATCACACAAAAAGAAGACATTCGACTTGGAATCCTCTTAGATCGAGGAAGCGCTTTTTCAAACAATCTTTATCAACTAGATCTTTTTGCGGGTATATTTAAAAACAGACAAGGATTCAAAAAATATATGCGCCACTTGCCTAATACTACAAATGCATACATTTTAGTAAAAAAATAGTCAGGTTCATTTAATAAACACTTTATGCTACCATCTTGTAATATTGAATAGTTATTTTTCTCCTATTATCAAATAATAAAAATGGGCAAGAGTAGTAGAATAAAAGAATTTTATCATAAAACTTATACTGAACGGCTTAGAATTATAAAAGAATTTGCAAGCCTTTCTAATACAGAAATTGATCATCTAAAAAATCTTAGCGCTCTAACATTTAAAGCTGCAAATAGAATGGTAGAAAATGTTATTTCAACAATGCCTATTCCTCTTGGTATAGCGACTAATTTTTTAATAAACAACAAAGATTATTTAATTCCAATGGCAACCGAGGAACCAAGTGTAATAGCTGCTGCATCTTACGGAGCAAAGTTAGCACGAACAACTAATGGTTTTACTACAACAGCAACTGCCCCAATTATGATAGGACAAATTCAAGTTGTTAATATTCCAAACATTAACAATGCGATAAACAATATTAATGAAAACAAAACCTACATTATTGAAATTGCTAACAAACAAGATCCTATTTTAATTGCCGCTGGTGGTGGTGTGCATGACATTACTTCCCGAATAATAAAAACATCTCGCGGAACAATGTTAATAATACATCTTCTTGTTAATGTACAAGATGCTATGGGAGCAAATATTATAACGGCAATGGCAGAAAAAATTACTCCTACAATAGAAAAACTTACCAAAGCAAACGTAAGACTTCGAATTGTTTCAAATCTTGCAACACATAGAATTGTAACTTCATCTGCAACATGGATAAGAAAAGATATTGGCGAAAATACAATAGAGAGTATCCTAGATGCATGCGCTTTAGCACAAGAAGATCCATTCCGATGCGCAACTCACAACAAAGGCGTGATGAATGGTATAGATGCTGTTGTAATTGCAACAGGAAACGATTTTAGAGCTGTTGAAGCAGGAGCTCACGGATTTGCTTCTTTACAAAATGCATATAAACCACTTACTAATTATTATAAAAATAAAGATGGCGATCTCGTTGGAAAAATAGAACTCCCTATGGCTGTCGGTATAATTGGTGGAATAACACAAATACATCCTACTGCTAAAATATCTTTAAAAATTCTTGATGTTAAAAATTCTTGTGAACTTGCACAAGTAATAGCAACTGTTGGTCTCGCTCAAAATCTTGCAGCGCTCAAAGCTCTCGTCACAGAAGGAATTCAACGAGGACATATGAAATTGCATAGTAAAAATATTGCTATCAGCGCCGGAGTTCAAAATGGTGAAGTTGAACAAGTTGCACAAATAATGGTTCGTGAAAATAACATATCAATTGCTAGGGCAAAAGAAATTTTAAAACAACTATGAAAACAGGAATTATTGGCTATGGGGTATACATCCCAAAATATAGAATAAAAGCAGAAGAAATTGCTAATGCCTGGAATCAAAACATTCAAAAAATTAAATCTGGACTTTTAATTCAAGAAAAATCTCTTCCCGGAAGTGATGAGGATTCTGCTACAATTGCGGTTGAATCGTCTCAAAATGCACTCGCGCGCTCTAATATTGATAAAACAAAAATCGGTGCAATTTATGTTGGAAGCGAAAGTCATCCCTACGCGGTAAAACCAACCGCAACTATTATTGGCAGCGCATTGGGAATTGGAAACAATTACACCGCAGCCGATATGGAATTTGCATGCAAAGCAGGAACCGCGGCATTGCAAGCATGTGTTGGATTGGTAAAATCAAGCATTATTTCGTATGGACTTGCAATTGGAACAGATACCGCACAAGCAAAACCTGGCGATGTGTTAGAATACAGCGCATCTGCCGCTAGCGCTTCTTTTGTTATTGGAAATAAAGAAACAGAAATAGTTGCAACAATAGATGAAACCCTTTCATTAAGTAGTGACACTCCAGATTTTTGGAGAAGAAATAAAACAAGTTATCCTTCTCACGCTGGAAGATTTACCGGCGAACCAGCATATTTTACACACACCATTAACACAACAAAAGAAATTTTAAAGAAAAGTTCTCTTTCTATTCCTGATTTTGATCATGTTATTTTCCATCAACCAAACGGAAAATTTCCTATGCTCGCCGCAAAAAAACTTGGTGTTACAAAAGAACAACTTGAAGCGGGATTGCTCGCGCCAACTATCGGAAATAGTTACAGTGCATGTTCTTTAGTTGGTCTTTGTGCTGTCCTTGATAATGCAAAACCAAATCAAAAAATTTTATTGGTAAGTTATGGAAGTGGTAGCGGAAGTGATGCGTTTGTTATAACAACCACGCAACTTATTTCTAAAAAACAAAACTTAGCTTTAACAACAAACGACTATATAAAAAACAAAACATATGTATCGTACGAACAATACAAAAAATTTTTAGCGTTAATTTAAAATCATGAAAATTGGAATACTCGGAACATATTGTACAAAATTCGGTGAACTTTGGGATAAAAATCTTGAAGACTTATTAGCCGAAGCAATGCTTGGTGTTATAAAAAATTCAAACATAACCACAAAAGACATAGATGAAGTTTTTGTTGGAAACATGTGTTCTGGATTATTTGCAAACCAATTAAATCTAGGCGCAATGGCAACAGAAATTCTCGGCATACATGTTGCAAGTACCGTTGTTGAAGGAGCATGCGCATCTGGCTCACTTGCACTTCGTGCAGGAATCCAAGCAATCGAATCTGGTAACGCAAAATTTGTTTTAGTTGTTGGCGCAGAAAAAATGACCGATGTTGATACCGCCACAGTTACCGCAGGACTATCTAGCGCCGCGTCAGAAGAATGGGAACAGTTACATGGCCTCACGTTTCCAGGTGTTTTTGGTTTAATTGCACGCGCCTACATGAATGAATATGGGTTAACGAGAAAACAGATGGCAAGCTCAAGCGTACGAAATCACAAAAATGGTGTTTTAAATCCAATCGCACACATTAGAAAAAAAATAACTGTAGATAATGTAATAAATGCACCAATGGTTGCCGATCCTTTAACACTTTTAGATTGTTCACCAATAAGCGACGGAGCAGCCGCAATTATTTTATGTTCTCCAGAAATTTCAAAACAAAGTAAAAAAAATGTTTTTATTATTGGCTCCGGACAAGCATCAGACACATTATGTATTCACAAAAGAAAAACTCTTACATCTTTACATGCCACAAAAGTTGCCGCGCAAAAAGCTTACGCTCAAGCAAACTGTAAACCAGAAAATATTGATGTTGCGGAAGTTCACGATGGATTTAGTATCGCAGAAATAATTGGATTAGAAGATTTAGGTTTTTTTAAACCAGGTACCGCGGGAAAAGAAATTGAATCTGGCAACACAGATTTAAATTCCAAAATTTCTATTAATCCTTCCGGAGGATTAAAATCAAAAGGCCATCCTGTTGGAGCAACAGGAGTTGCACAAGCTGTAGAAATTTTTAATCAACTTGACGGAACATGCAAAGAACGGCAAATTAAAAACGCAACAATTGGTCTTACGCATAACGTTGGTGGATCTGGTTCAACCGTATGTGTACACATATTTAAAAAAATGAGCACAAAATGAGTTTCATAGGCCCAATTTCTAGATGGCGGCAATACTCACACTTTCATAGGCTTGAAGGCTGTCAATGTTCACAGTGCAAGAAGCTTTATTTTCCAAAATGTCATCTTTGCTCCTGTGGTTCTCAAGATTTTTCTCCATACACATTCAACGGAACCGGAACTCTTTTAACTTTTACAGAAATTATTTCACCTCCAAAAATTTTTGAATCTCAAGCTCCATATTTTATTGGAATTATTGAGCTTGATGAAAAAATAAAAATAACAACACAAATTACAAGTGCAGAAAAAAAAGATTTAAAAATCGGCATGCGCATGCGAACATGCTTTAGAAAATTTTATAAAGAAGGAAATGAAGGAGTTATTCAATACGGCTTAAAATTTAAACCATCTTTAAGCCCTGGTTAAAATAATATAAGTTTGATAATTATTTTGGATATTTTGTAATAAAGATTTAATGTATTCCGTTCGCCCTGAGCCTGTCGAAGGGTTTCATCGAACGGACCTTTGAAAATTGTTGAAAGAAAATGCAATTATTTAAAGATCAAAAAGAAAAATGTTTTGAATCGTTCGAAGAAACCCTTCGACAAGCTCAGGGCGAACGGGGCTTCCTTAGAAAATTTTCTACTCTTTTCATAATATGCAACGCCTGTTTTGTTTTTACTATGTCACCTACAAATAAAAGGGAGAGTTTAATGAAAAAAATAAAATACCTATTCACGTCAGAATCTGTTACCGAAGGTCACCCTGATAAAGTATGCGATCAAATTTCTGACGCAATCCTTGACGCACATCTCGCACAAGATCCAAATGCACGCGTCGCATGTGAAATATGCGCAAGCTTTAAAAAAATTTTTATTGCTGGTGAAATTTCTTCAAATGCAAAAGTGGATGAATCTTTCATCGCAAAAGAAACAATAAAAAACATAGGTTATAATTCTCAAAATGGATTTTCGCATGAAAATTGTGATGTCATATCGGCACTTAGTACTCAAAGTCCTGACATCGCGTTAGGCGTAGACAAAAACATGGAACACGAACAAGGCGCCGGCGACCAGGGCCTCATGTTTGGGTATGCGTGTAACGAAACACCTGAATTTATGCCTTTGGCGATAAGTCTTGCCCATAAAATTACAATGCAACTTGCTCAAGTTAGAAAAACAGGTATTTTACCATGGGTTCTCCCTGATGGGAAAGCACAAGTAACTGTGAAATATATAGACGACAAACCAGTTGAAGTAACAACCGTTGTTGTTTCAACTCAACACACTGAAAACGTTGATAACGAAACTATAATAAAAAAAATTAAAGAATTAGTAATCTTTCCTGTTTGCAAAAATTATTTAACAAAAAATACAACTTATCACATTAATCCAACCGGTCGTTTTGTAAAAGGTGGCCCAGAGGCCGATGCAGGATTAACTGGTAGAAAAATTATTGTTGATACATATGGAGGTACTGGTCGACATGGAGGTGGTGCATTTTCAGGAAAAGACCCATCAAAAGTTGATCGCTCCGCCGCATATATGGCTCGACACATTGCAAAAAATATTGTCGCTGCTGATTTAGCAGAAAAATGTGAACTCCAAATTGCATATGCAATCGGAGTTGCAGAGCCAGTATCTATTTGCATCAATACATTTGGAACATCAAAAATTGATGAAAGAAAAATAGAAGAAACTATTAAAAAAATCTTTCCATTAAAACCTGCACAAATTATTGAATACTTAAATCTTAAACGCCCTATTTATAAAAAAACCGCAAGCTATGGACACTTTGGCCGAGAAGATAAAATTTTCACATGGGAATACACAAATAAAGTTAACGAATTAAGATCTGCATTACAAAACGAGTTATTGGAAACAAAAATAATTAGAACACAATCACTAAAAGATGCTGTTTTATAATTCCCCTTTAAAAACTAAACTAGCACCCGCTTTTAGATAAACATTTCGACCGTCATGCCAGGTGGTTACAACGCCACCTGGCATTTTTATTTTTATTTCTTCGTTTTTACTTATCTTTTTTAGTTTGAACAAAAGTGAAGTTATTGCCGCCGCGCCAGAGCTGCACGCTTGCGTTATCCCACACCCTCTTTCAAAGACAATTACATCAAAGTTATTTTTTGAAGTTTCGCTAACGAATTCAACATTTGTTTTATTTGGAAAATCTTTGTGTGATTCAATGAGAATTCCATTTTCGGAAAGCCAATCTATATTTTGTTTTTCAAAAATTACGTAGTGCGGATTACCAACATCAACAATGTGGCCGTCAAAGTTTCCCGCGGGAGTTTTAATTTTGTGAGTGCCGAGGTATGTGCCAGTGGGGATTTTTGTGGTAATTAAGTGTTTCCGTTCGAAGAAACCCTTCGACAGGCTCAGGGCGAACGGGGTCTCAGAACTATTTGGATTCTTAGAAGAAAAAACTTCTGGTTTAATTTCTATGGATTTAAAAAGCTCCTGTGACAAACAATCCGTTCGCCCTGAGCCTGTCGAAGGGTTTCCTCGAACGGCATCATCGCAAAAACTTTCTATTAAGCACGCAACCTTCTTCCCGCCCATCAAAACATCAAATTGTTTTTCAAAACTCTTGTGTGTAAATAAATAATGCGCAACACAGCGCAAGCCATTAAAACAAACTCCACCGTCGCTGCCATCGGCGTTATAAATAAAAATTTCTGGAATATTTAATTCTGTATTTTGCGTAACAATCAAAACGCCATCCGCACCAATACCTGTATGTCGGTTACAAAGTTGTTTGATCTTGCATGAATCACGTTCAAAGAAACCCTTCGACAAGCTCAGGGCGAACGGATTAAGTTTCTCTAGACAATCAAATAAAATAAAATCGTTACCAAGTGATTGGTATTTAAAAAACTTATTTTCCAAAAACTTTACTCAAATATGCGCGGCCGGAATCACCAAACATAACAACGCCAACATCGGTTGGTTTCATTTTTTTTGCATAATTAAGTGCAACATGCATAACAGCTCCGGAACTTAATCCAACAAGCAAGCCCCACTCGGTTGCCATTTTGCGTGTCATCGCAAATGAATCTTTATCTTCAATGGTCAGAATTTCATCAATAACAGAAAGATTTAAATTGTCGCTAATAACATCAATTCCAATTCCTTCTGTTTCGTAAGATTTTGGATTTTTACTCGAATACGTTGATGTTGCAGCATCAATACCAATAATTTTTACGTTTTTATTTTGTTCTTTTAAATATTTTCCAATACCAGAAATTGTTCCACAACTTCCTGTTCCCGCAAAAAAGTGCGTGATCTCTCCGTTTGTTTGTTTCCAAAGTTCTGGACCGGTTGTCGAATAATGCGCTAGAACGTTTAAAGTATTAAAATATTGGTTTGGCATAAACGCGCCGGGAATTTCTTCGTGCAATTCTTCTGCTTTTGCATGATATCCTTGTGGATCGTCAAGCGTATCTGTATCTGGGCACACAAAAACTTTTGCACCATACGCACGAAGTGCGGCAATTTTTTCATCACTTGTTCGGTCCGGCACAGTAATAATTACTTTGTACCCTTTTACCGCCCCAATCATCGCAAGCGCAATTCCTTGGTTACCCGAAGATGCTTCAACAATAGTACCACCAGGTTTTAATAAGCCTTTTTTTTCTGCATCTTCAATCATAAAAAGTGCTGGTCGATCCTTGAGGCTGCCTCCAGGGTTTAAATATTCAAGTTTTGCCAGCATTGTTGGCTGAACATCGATATCTAATTTGATAATTGGCGTATTTCCAATTTGCTGCAAAACATTTTTATATGTATTTTTCATAAAAAACCCTTATTCTTATATATATTTTTAAAAGCACGTTAAGTATTAAAAATTTTTTTAAAGTAATCAATTCTAAAACAAGGATCTAAAACATGTTCAAAAAAATACGAGTTCGATTTGCTCCATCACCAACAGGATTTATGCATCTAGGAAACATTCGCACTGCATTGTTTAATTATTTATTTGCGCAACAAAAAAAAGCAACTTTTGTTTTGCGAATAGAAGATACAGATGAATCACGAAACGTAGATGAAGCTGTATTTAAAATTATACAAGATTTAAAATGGCTTGGATTGAGGTATAAAGAAGGCCCTATTGTTGGAGGAAAATACGCACCATACAACCAATCAGAAAGAAAACATATTTATCAGCAACATTTAGACGATTTAATTTTAAGTCAAAAAGTATATCGCTGTTTTTGTTCACAAGAAGAATTAGAAAAAAAGCGACAAGACCAAATCGCAAAAAAACTCCCTCCTCGATACGATGGAACATGTCTCCATCTTTCAGAAGATCATATTAAACAAAAAATTGCTTTCGGAAAAAAATTTATTTGGCGATTTAAAATTGATACCCAAAAAATTGTAGAACTAAACACACTTGAACGTGGAATTTTAAAATTTGATCTTAAAAACTTCTCTGACTTTGCGCTAACCCGACAAGATGAAAGCTTTACTTTTTTATTTGCTAATTTCATTGATGACTGGCTTATGAAAATTTCTCACGTTATTCGCGGTGAAGATCATTTAACAAACACCGCAATGCAAGCCGCCCTATTTGATGCGCTTGCTATTCCAACACCAACATTTTGGCACTTACCAATGATATGCAACAAAGAAGGCAAAAAAATGTCTAAGCGCGATTTTGGTTTTTCTCTTGATGATTTAAAAAAAGCAGGCTTTCTTCCTGAAGCTATTTGTAACTATCTTGCAACAATCGGCGGATCGTTTAAAGAAGAAGTACAATCACTTAAAGAATTTTCACGCAATTTTGACTTCAAAAATATTCACACAACTGGCTCAATAAAATATGACATAGAAAAATTAACATGGTTTAATCACAAATGGATAAGTAGATTAACATTAGACAAAGTTGTCACGCGCGCAAAACCATTTCTTTTTAAAGAATTCCCAGAAAGCAAAAAACTTAACGACGAAAAACTTTCGTTCTTTATTGAAAAAATAAAAGAAGAATTAAAAACTCTGAATGAAACACCAAAGCTTCTTGCATTTTGTTTTGAAAATCCAAAAATTAATAAAAAAGAAATAGAAGAAAAAATCGGCAAAGAAAAAACAAAAATTGCATTAAAACTAATTACGGAAAATGTAAAACACATAGATGATATAAATTTGTTTTTGAATACATTAAAAAAAGAAGCTAAAGAACTAGAGTTAAAAATTAAAGAAATTTTTTCCCCACTACGCTACTTGCTTACAGGAACATTTAAGGGCCTTGGGATACACGATATTTTAGAAATGCTCACCAAGGAACAGATTGTAAGTAGGCTTAAATAATCTTTTCGCCAGCAACGGTCTCTTTTAGCAACCGATTTTCTTTTTTTACAAGATTAAAAACCAATCCCTTTTCAGCGAGCGTGTTCATAATATCCAAAAAATGTTCTTCGTAATCTTTTGTAACAAAACATTCGAACAAATTATTTTTAGCGTCAATTGTTCTGTAAAAAGTTAAATTCGGTTCATTTTTTAAACATCCCATCACAAACCATGTCTTTTTTCGCAACGAGGTTGCTTGATAATATTCGCAATACACTATTCATCTCCAATAACTCAAAATGACTTATTCAATAAAAACCAAGTTTAAACAATTTTATAAAAAATTAAAAACGCCCCCACAAATAAATTGCGAGGACGTTTTCTATGTCATAAAACTTTTTATAACTACTCAGCAGCTTCCTCTTGTTCCTTAGTTTCTTCCGATTCTTCTTCCTCTGGGGATTCTTCCTTTTCAACTTCTGCTTCTTCTATTTCTTTTTCAGATTCACCAGCTTCAGATTCCTCAACTTCAGTTTCTTCTGTTTTTTCTTCCGCAACTTCTTCCTCTGTTTCTTCTGTAGCTACTTCAGCCTCTGGTGCTGAAGGTGGCGGCGGCGGAGTTCCAAATAATGCTTCTGCAGTTAATTCAGTAGCAACCCCCGCCTCGGGTTTCTCTGCAGCAGGCGGAGCCATTGGTTCAGATGGTATAGCCGGAATAGCTTCTTTAAGTGCATCTTCTTCAGCTGATACCTCAAGTGCTGCTATTTTTTCTTGTAATTCTGTTTTTTCTGTTTCTGCAACCGAAGGCTTTATCAATGTTCCAGCAGAGGTTGTTTGTAAGGTAATACTAAACTCCTCTAATTGCTGCGCAACATTTCTATAAGCCGCTTCATATTCTGCTTTTGTAGCCATTTGGCTTAATTTCAAAAAATCAACCATTGCTCTTTTTAATCTATTTTTCTGTTCGTAAAGTTCTTTGCCAACAGATACACCACCAGATGTAGAAATTATTCCCCCGGATTTAGTATAATAATTCTTAAGTTGCCTTTCAGATACAACAGCTTCTTTTTGTTCAATGTCCGCCTCAACTTTCTCCTTGTAGTAACGACGCAATAATTCTAATTCATTCGCGTATACACATACACCAAAAGAGATGCTCAAACAGATTCCTGCCATTAATACCTTAATAAGTTTTTTCATGACACCCCCCAGTAAATCACCAAAAACAATACTAATCATTACAAAATGTACTATATTTACATTTTTATTTTACCATAATCTATATACAAATTGTCAATAATTACTTATAAAAAGCATGCTATTCCTTTAATTCTTTATCAACAATCGCTGCAACACATGTATCCGACCAGACATTCAACGCTGTTTCCGGCATATCAAGAAGAGAGTGTATAGGCAAAATAATTCCCATTAAATGTAATGGAATGCCCATACTTGCGAGAAACGCGCTCGACATAAAATAACACCCCATTGGAACACTTGCATTACCAACAGCCGCAAATGTTGCTATAAATATCCAAGCAATCATATCAAAAAATGAAAAATGAAACCCATTACTAATACCAACAAATAAAACTGTAATCAAAATAAATGCTGCACAACCGTTCATATTTACTGTTGAACAAAGCGGCAAGGCAAACCTCGAAACACGCTTAGAAATACCTAGATTTTTTTCAGCTGTCTCCATTGTAACTGGTAATGCGGTTGTAGAAGATTTTGAAAAAAAGGCAATCATTAAAGCTTTCGCAACACCTTTAAAATTTCTTACAGGAGAAATTCCTTTTGATTTCAGCAGGAGTGGTAACACAATAAACCCCTGAATAATATTGGCAATAACAATACACAAAACATAAAGTGATAAATCTTTTATATCTACACCTGTCGCATTTGACCTCATATCACGAATAAATATACATACAAATGCCCAAACTCCAAATGGCATTAAATAAATAATAAATTGTGTAATTTTTAAAATTGCAGCAAACAAGCTTGAAAATAACGAATGTAAACGTTCCTTATGCTCACTCGGCAACGACAAAATTGCAATACTAAGCAACAATGCCAAAAACACAACTGCTGCTACATTTGTATTATCTCCAAAAGCTTCAATAAAATTAGATGGAATAATTTTTTCAAAAAAAGAAAGATATGCCGACATACTACCGACTTTTGACAAATTAACTTTTCCTACTACTGTAATTCCGAGCGGATTAATAACTTTAAAAATAAATAATGCTATTGAAGCCGCAATTACGGTAGTCAGCAAAGTGTATTTCAAAACTTTTTTGCCAAGAAGTTTCATTTCGGCAAAGCTTTCCATTCCTGAAATTACTGAAACAATGGATAAAAAAATCAGCGGCAAACTAATAAGTTGTAAAATATTAATAAAAAGTTTCGAAACACCTGATGCAACAAACAATAATTTGGGAATTTTGTATGCAGTTATTATTCCAAAAACAAAAGCATATAAAATTAGCCATGTCGTACTAAAAAATGATTTCAACTTCATATAAAATCCTCTTAATTAAGATTCTTCAAAAACAAGCGCATTTTTGTATTTGAAAATAATATAAATAATGCCTATAATAACTTATTATCGACGTATTTTGAAGAAATTATTTCAGGAGTCACATTGTGATTAATGTATTTAAGAAAGTATCTTTACCTATTCAATTGATACTTGTCATTGCTCTTTCATTATTTATCGGCCAATATTTAAATTCGTATGTAGTACAATTTTTTTATACTTTTAGCACAATTTTCAAAGAAATTCTTGGTTTCTTTTTACCATTTATTGTTTTTTCCTTCATTCTCGCTGGAATTTTATCATTTAAAAAAAATGCCCCCATCGTTGTTGGAATACTCTTGGGGACTATTATTACATCCAATTTATTAGTAACATTTTTTTCATTTAACATCGGAAAATTGTTTTTACCGATCCTTAAAAGTAACGCAACAACCGCAACTCTATCTTCTAATGTAACAATAAATCCATTAGTAAATTTTTCTTTACCATCAATTATCAGTTCAGAAAAAGCTATGTTTGCAGCTCTCGTTATCGGAATAATACTATCTTTCGTTGCAATGCCACGCATTGAAAAATTTGCCTTTTCATTTAAAAATATTGTTGAAAAAATTTTAAATTATTTCTTTATTCCAATGCTTCCATTATATGTTTTCGGCTTTTTGCTTAAAATAACACACGAAGGAGTATTTGGCGCCTTATTTAAAACTTACGGAAAAACCTTTGGATTAATTTTGTTAATTCAAATGTTATATCTAGGTTTTATGTATCTCGCCGCATCCGGATTTACTATAAAAAAAGCGATCCTATTTATTAAAAATGCGGTTCCTAGTTATTTGACCGCGTTTAGTACAATGTCAAGCACAGCCTCCATTCCAGTAACAATTAACTGTGCAGAAAAAAATAAAGTCGGTCGCCCACTTGCACAAATATCAGCTCCGATTATGGCTAATGTGCATTTGATCGGTGATGGGATTTCCGTACCAATTATGGCAACGGTAACTATGGCACTATTTTTAGGAATAGTTCCAAATTTTGTTATGTATACAAAATTTATAATTTATTTTTGCATGGTAATGCTTGCAACATCGGGTGTCCCGGGAGGAGGAATTATTGTTGTTATCCCGCTTTTAAAATCAATTTTAGGATTTACTCCAGAAATGATTAGTATCATAACAGCATTGTATTTATTACAAGATTGTTTTGGGACAGCGGGAAACGTCACAGGAGATGGAGCACTAATGATTATTATCAACAAAATCTTAAAAAAGTTAAAAGTATAATTTTTTACTAAAGGGTATTTTTCATGAGTCAGAAAAATGGAAATAAAATCGGTCTTATCGCGGCGATCATTATTGGAATGAACGCGATGGTTGGGATTGGGATTGTTACCTTCCCTGCAACACTTTCAATAAAAGTTGGACCCGCAAGTATTATAACATTTCTTATTAGTGTTGGTATTGCTATAACTCTTGGTCTTTCGTTAGGACGTGTTGCCGTAAAATATCCAGGAGAAGGATGGACGTATTTGTATCCATCAAAGTGGGCCGGCCACAAAGTTGGTGTTTTTTCTTCATTCTCATATGTCACTGGTGTTTTGATTGCAATGGGATTTTTAATCCAACAAGTTGGAATTTGGGGAAATAAATTATTACCGTTTATTCCTGCAAAACCATTAGGACTTATTATAATTCTCATTTTAATGGTACTTGTTATTGCAGGAGCGCACGCATCAAAGATTGGCCAATTTGTTATTTCTGCATTTGTTGTTATCCCGCTCGTTTTAACAGCGATTGTTTGTTTATTTAATGTTAAACCCGAACTGCTTACACCATTTGCACCACACGGACTAGCACCTATATTTTCTGCGACTTCAATAGTTTTATTCGCATTATTAGGTTTTGAATGCACCGTTTCTTTGTATGCAGTTGTAAAAAACCCAGCAAAGAATGTTCCGCGCGCGTTCATTCTTTCTATTCTTGCGGTAGGCTTATTGTACACATTATTCACCGCAGGAATTGTTTCTGCAATTCACCCATCAGAATTTAGTGGTGGATTCAATAGCACTCTCGCACATGTTTTAGAACGTGTTTTCCCAAGCATGCCGGTCCTTTCATTTGCTATTTTGATTGGAGCTCTTTTTGGAATTATTGGTACATTACACTCAATGCTATGGACAACAAGCACGTTATTAACAGATGTTCTTAAGAAAACAAAAACACAATCAATAAAAACAATGCTGGCCAAAAAGATTTGGACAAATAAAGTTTCTATTTTTGTATGCACCGGCATAATGATTGCAAGCTCGTTAATTGGTACACCGATGGCACTCATTGAATTAACCGTTTTCTTTATGATATTGTCAAACCTTCTTTCTATAGTAAATTTATTTTTAATGAAAGAAGAATGGACAAGCGGAAGAAACATTGTAACTGTTATCGCATTTCTTGGCGGTTGTGCGATGTTATACTTTTCTCTCAAGCCTTTCCTAACTTCTATTAAACAATTATTAACATAAAATTTTTAAACTTTTAAATTTTCTATCGGGCCGGCAAATCGCCGGCCCTTTTTTTTAACCTTTTCCTTTCTATCATTAACAACAACGTTCTTGACGCTGTAATCGCATTAATGATATAACTTCAAAAGATAAATAAGATTACTTAAATACAGTTTTGTATTTATAAAAAATACGTAATTTAAAAAGTAAAACAGAGGAAGGAAAAGGGATGAGTAGGCTAAAGCAAATTATGTTGTTCAACATATTCGCGCTCGCATTAATTTCAATCGCAACAAAATGTTCCGCCGAAGCATCTGCTATGTTTTTTGATCCCGCACCAATGCATGACGTACTTGGTGTAAATCGCTTTCCGATTTATAAAAACGACAAATGGTTTCTTGATCTACATATAACACCATTTTTTCAACACTCTTCCGGCGCAAGAGATAAAAACGGCAACAAAGTTGCAGAAGGTGATCGCCTTGGAATGTGGAGCATAACAAACATGCTAAATTATAACGTAATAACAACTTCAGGAATCGATCAAATAACTCATAAAACATGGAATGAGGATAACTTTCTGTATATGTATGACCTTGATTACAGTTTAAGTTATGGTTATTGGGAAGATAGTATTTCCGATATTTGGGAGCCAACTAACGAACAAGACGGATATTATTCTATTGCTATCGAATATGAAAAAATAGGATTACGTTTAGAATTGGACTGCGCATTAGCCGCTGGATTTGGGGTATGCTTAAAAGGCGGTTTCGTATCTTACAAGCAAGACCCAACTTTTACCGATTCAACAACAGATTCAACAACAGGAGCTTACCTGAAAGCAGAAAATTACCCAGAAGAAGGTACATACCTAAATACAGCTTATCTAACACAAAACCTTATGACAGAATTCAACAGAAAAAAACTTGTAGAAGACCTAGACCTCGATATAGACAAATATTATACAACAGCACTTGAAGACACTTTTATACAACTTTATTGGAGTCACCCTTTTGATCTAAATGATGAAGAAAACAATCTTGTGGCAACTGTATACCCTTATTTAAGTGTGGGAACATGGATTCCAACAGGAAAGAAAAAGGATCAGGATAAAGTATTTTCATTGCCTACTGGAAATGATGGCCACCTTGGAATTTCATTTGAGGGCGCTTTAAACTTCCACTTCCCTAATATGCTAACTTTAAACGCTGGCGCAGGAATTACATTTTTCGATGATCAAACAATTGAAAAATACAGAACACCAAACTATGAAAAGCAAAGCGGAATTTATCCATGGCAAACAACAATCAATCGCAGACTGGGAACAACTTGGAACATAAATCTGTCAATAGAAGCAAAAAACATTGTAGACTCATTAACTTTCTATGCAGATTACGTGTACACAAAACACGAACGGGATTCTGTTACAATTGAAAGCGCCAATCATCCAGAATGCTTTTTGCCTGAAAAAGTCGAGCGTGAATCTGAATTTAAAAGCCAAACAGTGCAAGCTGGTTTTTTATATGATTTAACTCCAAATCTCGCTTTTGGCCTTGCAGGACAAACACATATAAGCGGAATACGTGTTTACAAAACTCACACAGTTGTAGGATCAATTACATTTAGCTTCTAGCCACGACACAGTATCAACTGTAATTTATTCTTTATTTTTGACAAAAATCATTATGTACATATACTTTTATTATAGTTTTTATATAAATATCACAATTTTACAATTTTTGAAGGTGGTGAGTTTTTCACATGTCAAAAACGTATAATATTGAAATTGCAGTCTCTGGAAATATTGAACGAAGCCTCAAACAACTTAAAAAAAAGGTTGAGCGAGAAGGTGTTGTCAGAGATATGAAGCGTCGAGTTTACTTCGAACCAAATACTCAAAAAAGACGCAAACGCTTAATGCGCGCAATAAAGAACAATTTTATCAAAAGCGCTGGAGCGTTGTGGCGTTAATTTAATTATGATAAAATCAAGCGTTTCAACTGTTAAGCGAGAACAAAAAACATCTTTTTTGTTAAAAGAAGTTGCAGCTTTGGTTCAAGAAATTTCTATGGATGAACCAAAGTTGCTTTCTGTTTTCGTAACATATATTGTGTTATCAAAAGACGGTGGCATTTGTTATGTTTATTTTTCTACATACACAAATAAAGAAGCATTTGATGAAGCTCTTGAAATTTTAAAATTATATAAACCCTCAATGCGCAAAGCCCTTGCAACAACGGGACACTCAAGATACGTTCCCAATTTACGGTTTTTATATGATGAATCAAAAGAAAAAGAACGACATATCAATAAACTCCTTGATGACATATCAACAGATAAATAAAAATATTACTGATGTATTAAATCAAGAAGCATTTGCAATTCAAAAAGTTGCAAAAAATCTTCCACAAGAATCAAACTTATTAATTGAATATATCTTGAACACTTCTGGACATATTGTTTTTTCTGGAATGGGGAAATCTGGTTTTGTAGCGCGCAAACTTGCAGCAACTTTTTCTAGTATGGGAAAAGCTGCATTATTTTTACATCCAAGCGAAGCTCTTCATGGCGACTTGGGAATGTTAAAACCAAACGATCTTTTTATTGCACTTTCAAAAAGTGGTACGGGTAAAGAATTTGAACAAATTTTACCAATCTTGCGAACAAATAAAAATAAAACCTGCCTGTTGTGCTGCAATAAAGGAAAACTAAATTCACTTGTCGACCTAACAATTTGTTTACCATTTACAAAAGAAGCATGTTCATTAAATCTTGCGCCAACAACAAGTTCAACAATTATGATGGCATTTGGCGATGCAATCGCGGTCACCGTTAGCAAGATTTCTGGTTTTAAAGAAAATGATTTTGCAAAACATCATCCTGCTGGAGCACTTGGTAAACGATTATTTTTAACAGTTAATTCATTTATGTGCACCGCAAATAAACTTCCTTTAATCAATATAGATACCAGCGTACAAGATGCAATTTTAACAATTACCAAAAAAAAACTTGGCGTTGGAATTGTTGTTGACGATAACAAAAAATTAATTGGCATTATTACCGACGGAGATTTGCGCCGCGCATACAAGTTTGGTCCAAAACTTTTTGAAAAAACCGCAATTGATATTATGACTATTAATCCAAAAACGATTACACAAAAGAAACTCGCATACGAAGCATTACAGATTATGGAACAATTTAATATTACAAATTTGGTAGTCGCAAACGAACAGAGTGTGGTTGTTGGACTTGTGCATATTCATGACTTAATTAAAGCTGGAATTTAATGACCGTTCGTAAAACCCTTCGAGACAATTTTTAAGAAAAAATCCCTCAGGGCGAACGGGGTCTTTAGTTATTAGTTTTTAGAATAATCTTGGTAACAAGTAAAAAATTCGAACAAGAAACTCGTAAAAATTTGGAATAGAAAACCCGTTCGCCCTGAGGGATTTCGAGTTTTTTAAAAAAACGAGAAATTGTCTCGAAGGGTTCCACGAATGGTCCTTTAAAAAAGAGTCATAAATGATATTAACCTTATTCCTCATCCTAACCTTTCTCTGCTGGGGATCATTTTTAAATGTTGTTGCATATCGTATAACATTTGAAAAACCATTTTTTACAAAACGTTCAGTTTGCCCTCACTGCAATAAAATAATTAAATGGTATGATAATATTCCTGTATTATCATGGATAATTTTAAAAAGAAAATGCCGTGCATGCAGCAAAATAATTTCTTGGCTGTATCCGTTTACAGAAATTATTACAGCAATTACTATGACAAATCTTTTTTTTAATTCGTATTACAACATTCCATTATTTTTTAGTTATTTTATTTTTTTTAGCGCATTAATTGTTGCAACAAGAACCGATCTCGAAGCAATGGTGATTCCTCAGTTATTTAGTTTATGGCTTGTTCCTGCGGGAATAATTTTTTCCGCGCTACATTTCACAAAGATTACTGTTTTAGAAAGTTTATTGGGAACAACGTTGGGTTATGGAGTTTTGTGGATAGTTGCAAAAGTTTTTAAACTCGTAACGAAAAAGGACGGGCTTGGTCAAGGCGACATGGAATTACTTGCGATGATCGGTTCTTTTTTGGGACCAATTGGAATTTGGTTTGCTTTGACAATTGGTTCCATTGCTGGGCTACTTATCGGCGGCACATATCTTTTAATTACAAAAAAATTAAAAACTACTCGAATTCCATTCGGACCATTTCTTGCACTCGGTGCAATTATTTATTTTTTTTATGAGAAAACAATTTTGATGTTTTTGATGGGGTAAATGTTTATGAAAAAGTTATTTTTGATTCCATTTTTATTATTTGCAACGACTCTTTTTTCAGCAGAAGAAATGATTGTATATGAAGGGGAATGTGCAATATGCTTAGGTGAAACGAATCCTCAACAAGATTTAATCTTATCCTGCGGACACGTATTTCATATAGATTGTGTAAATGAATGGTTTAAGCGAAGACTAACATGTCCAAAATGCTCGCAACCAGTTGTTTTTACAATTGAATCTGAACAATTTATTATTTCTATTTATCCTGTAATATTTGATGGGGAAACGTTTCAAACAACGTTATCGGGGATTAATTTTGAAGAACTTTCTTTTGAAACGAGAGTTTTTTTATATCATCAATCCAAAAATAAAACTTTGAACTTTATAAAAATAACAAATCGTTCCCATGAACCAATACAAATAAAATTAGACGATACGGCTTTATCAAAAGATAGAAGATTCCGGTGTATAAATAAAAATATAATTGATACAACTCGCATAAGAAAAAAATATCCACACAGTATAACACATGCTGGAAATTTATTTTCTAAGTATTTTTATCCCTTCCTTATCGTAAGTATTTTTTTAGTATTTTTAAGTTCTTCTGAAATTCAAGAATGGATATATAATCACACAGCTTTTCCAGCCGCAATTTATTTTGGTTTAGCCGCAGGAGTTGAATATCTTTATTCAGAAGAACTAGGCAAACATTTTATGAATAAGAACTTACAAAACCAAGCTCTCCGAGAAATGACAGCATATCTTGAAACAAAAAATTTTAAATTAATCTCACCAGGTTCTGTTGTACAACTTAATCCAGGACAAGAAGTTTTTTGTTTAGCTGTAGTTAATCAAAAAGATTTAGCCAAAATTTGGCAGACTTAATCAACACCATTTTGAAGATGAATAATTTTCTTCGTTTCATCAATAGACCAAATGTCAAATTTTCCTTTTCCACGCAAATCAGCAACTGCTTTTATAATAAAACCTTCTTTGTCTGCCTTTGTACCAGCAAGCAATTCTTTTTTCGCGCCAAGTTTCCCTGTAAAATAATGAATGCCTTCTTGCGCGCCAGAAAAATAAATTCCGTATGTATAATAAAAATTAGAATCTTTTCCGCCACTATATCCTTCAGGTTGCCAGCCAAGGCCGTTTGATCCCCCCAATTCTTTGCTATATTCTCCATGTTCAGCCCAATATGTTTGTTGCGCTGTAAATATTGAAGATAACATCATTGCAACTTCAGCCTGTCGAGCTTTTGAAACATATTTAAAATAATGTGGAACAGAGACACTTGCTAGAAATGCAATAATTGCAACAACAACCATTAATTCTATTAAAGAGAATGCACTTTTTTTCATTTCACCTCACTTTTAAATAGAAAAATATCTTGGATATTTTTGCACAAAGGAGTTTTTGTTTGCAAGTTAGTATTGTATTCGACGTTCGAAGAAACCCTTCGACAAGCTCAGGGCGAACGGGTTTTTATAAAACTTTTTTTGTTTACTTCTGATTATTCCAAGCTAATTAAATTTTTCTATACAATCCGTTCGTCTTGAGCCTGTCGAAAGATTTCTTCGAACGGTCTTTAAATTTAAATAAACTTTAATCCCCAAGCTTAGCTGTAACTTCCTTAATTAATTCTTGAAGAGGCTTATCGCTTACAATTCCTGAAGCATTCTTGTGTCCGCCGCCACCAAATTGTACGGCAAGTTTATTAACATCCGCCTCTTTAGATCGCAAAGAAACTTTTACCTGGCCATTAGAAAATTCATAAAATAGTAACGTTATATCTATTCCTGAAATTTCAGCTAAAAAATCATTGAAGCCGACCAATGAAGACAATGTTAAATCTCGTTCTTTTAAATCTGCTTGCGTAATATACATCCATGCGGCTTTTTTATTTTTAGAAATTTGCACGCGATTAAAAACATCTCCCCACAAATTGATAATTTTAGGATTTTTATTTGATAATAACTCTGTTTTTAATTCAAATAAATTCACACCTTTATCGAGTAGTTCTGCCGCGATACGCAAAGTAGTAGAATTCGTCAACTGCGTACGAAACACATTAGTATCAGATAAAATTCCGAATAGTAAACATTCTGCCACATATGTGTCAATCAATGTCGCATCCCACTTTTTTAAAAGCTTGTATAAAATTTCACATGCACTTGCAACACTTCCATCAACAAAATTAAATGCCCCATTAACTGAATTATCTACATGATGATCAATATTAATAATTGGAACATTATTAAATTGTTCCGGTAAATATGTTCGTTCGCGATTTGCAGTATCACACATAATTAATAGATCTGGTTGTTGTTCATGTTTATTAATAAAAAGATTTTCGGATTGTCGACTAAATTTTAATTCCGGCTCATTTGGATAGACAGTTTCAACTGATTTTCCAAGTTTTACCAAAATAAAAGATAGCGCTGCACAAGCAGAAACGCCATCACCATCAGGTCTAAAATGTGTCAATAATGTAATTTTATTAAATTTCTGAATACAGTCCCATGCGGCGCCTATAACTTTTTTATCAAAATTAATTTTTTTATTCATAATACTTCTCAAGCTCCTGTCTAGAGTAAGCGCCCTCACGAATAATGCGTAATTTATTTTTTTCCTTATCACAAGAAGAGAAGTTTATATAAGAAAAGTCGATAATACTAGAAGGCAATATTTTTCTTACTGTCAAATCATTTTTATTTGAAATTACAAATGAAACCATTTCTAAAATATCTTCATCTATTTCAGAAATTCTTTGTGGAGCCTTTTCTCCACTTTTATTCGCACTAGTAGAAAAAAGACCGTCAAAATTTCGCGTTAATTCTTGAATTCCTTCATGTTTCGGACACCTAAGCGCAATTGTTCTTTTTTTTGATGTTAAAAAATCAGGAACTGTTGCCTTTGCTTTAAAAATTATTGTTAAAGGTCCTGGCCAACAATTTTTGACAACATTAAGCATCTGTGAAGTCAAAGTATTAGTATCAACAAAATCATCTAATTTTCTTATTGAATTAATTAAAATTAAATAAGGCTTTTCACCTCTGTCTTTTTTTATTCTATGCAATTTCTCAATACTATTTTCTGTAATATTTGCCAATAAACCACAAATCGTGTCTGTTTCAGAAATAACAATTTCACCTTTTTGTAACCACTGGGCCAATAATAATCGATCTGGCACCTTTTCCCAAAGATAATTTTTTTTCACAAATACACTCTTTCTTTTATTACAATGATTAATATTTTTTGACAATATATAAAAATTGATCTACTGTAAAGCTGTTGTTTGTAAATTTGCTTTATCCTCATCTGTAGGCCGTTTTCTCACAATACAAATAGCAAACAACAAAAAGAAAAAATTCAAAGAATAAAATAATCATTATAAAAATTTTAACTAAGGAGCTTTCCATGACGCAGACAACGGCCAGCAAACAAAAAAGCCACAGTCCCACTTTAGGAAAAATTCGTAGCTATAATGAAGTTGTTTCTTTTTTAGATACTCTTAAATCTGTAGATTATGGCGAAAAAACAGTCGCTAGAATGGAAAAACTTGATCAACTTTTTGATAATGTATCAACAAAAATTGATACTATTCTTGTCGGCGGAACTAATGGAAAAAGTTCGGTAATTCATTTCGCCTCCAAATTATTAAACGAAGAAAATTTTAGCGTAGGAACCGCTCTTTCTTCTCACCTTCTAACCTATAACGAACGTCTTTCATTAAATTTCCAGCAAATCTCAAACAAAGAATTCACAGACACTGTTAATAATGTCATTAATGTTGCGGAAGAAAATAAAATTACAGCAACAACATTTGAAATAATGACAATGTCATCACTTCTTTATTTTAAAAATAAAAATGTTGATATTGTTATTCTTGAAGTAGGCCTCGGAGGAAAATTGGATGCTACAAGCATTTGTAAACCTCTTATCGCAGCAGTTACTCGAATTGCAAAAAATAACATAGAAATATTGGGCGAAAATCTTGATGAGGCAACTTTTGAAATGCTTGGAATAGCAAAACCCGGTTCTTTGGTAATTTCAGCAGAACAAAGCAAAATAAGATTACAAAAAATGAAAACCTGGGTTGAAGAACGTGGAATGAAATGGTCAATGCCAATTCGAAAACTTGCTTCGCTCCCTCATATATATGAACAACTTTATGGAAGATCTGCTTCTCTTGGAGAACGAATAGCACAACTTTACATTGAAGATATCAAAGGTAAATTTTCTCCATTTTTACGAGGCAACCTTCTTGCAACAAAAAAAGGGCAACGCGGAAGACCTACATTACAAGCAAAAAGAAACGCTGAGTTGAATCCAATTAAAACACTAAACAAATTCTGGAATGAAGAATTTGATTTACTCAGAGGACGTTTTGAATTACTAGGAAAAGAAAAACCATCAGTTTTGCTTGATAATGCACATAATATAGATGCTCTTGATAATGTATTTCTAGGAATACGCTTACTACATTATCAAAAACCTTTAAAAGGGATGACTTTAATAATAGGACTAAATTCCGAAATAAATCCTGCCGACGGAGTAAAACTTATCAGATATTTACTCAAAAAAGTTGGTGGCGAAGTTATATTTACCAACCTTCCAAATAATGAACCATGTCATAATCCAGATGAACTTACATTAATAGCAAAAGGATTTAATCTTAAAGCACAAGCTTGTCTAACAATTAATGAAGCCATTGAGATTGCACAAAGAAATGTAGACGAACGCGAAGGCTTAATCGCAATCACCGGTTCACAACAAATGGTAACTAAATATTGGGAGAACAGAGGAATTAAGCGATTCTAAAAAACTAAATTAGTTTATTAAAATAGAGCGCCGATTACGGCGCTCTATTTTTTTGAATATATTTTTTAATTTTTAGCTAAATCAGGAAATCTACTGTTTCGACTAATTTTTACAATGAAGATTGTTTACTTAAAAATTCAGCTTTGCCCTGAATCGTTAATAAATCACGATCCAATTCTGTCAAAAACTTTGTAATATCATTAGAATATTCTGAATGTTTTAACGCCAAAGATATATTTGCCTTAAGCCAACCAATTGGATTCCCAATATCATAACGTGTCCCCTGAATTTTATATGCAAAAACCTTTTCCCCTGATAGTAAAAGATTTTGAATTCCATCCGTTAATTGAATTTCTCCAGTTGACCCATTACTAATATCTTCGATAGAATCAAAAATATCTGGCGAAAGAACATATCTACCAACAATAGCCAAATTAGAAGGCGCATCTTTTTCTGCAGGCTTTTCAACTAACTCGCGCACTTGAAATAAATTCGGTGAAAACTGTTTTTTAACAGCTATTACACCATATCTGGAAACTTTATCAAAAGGAACTTCCTGTACAGCAACAACGCTACATTTTTCTTGCGAAGCAACTTTTATAAGCTGTGCCATCCCAGGATTCATTCCTGTAATAATGTCATCCGGAAGAAAAATTGAAACGTATTCTTTTTTAAATGCACTTCTTGCTGTTAACACTGCATGCCCAAGCCCCAAAGCCTTGCGTTGTCGAACATACATAAATTGTGCTGCTTCAATAAGTTTTGGGAGATTCCCAAGCAACTTTATTCTGTTTTTACTTTTTAAAACATTTTCTAGTTCTGGCAAAATATCAAAATGATCCTCAAGTGAATTTTTATTTTTACTGGTTACAATAATAAACTGTTTGATTCCTGATTTAACTCCCTCCTCGATAATATATTGAATCGCAGGCTTATCCAACAAAGGAAGCATTTCTTTTGGAATAGATTTAGTCGCAGGTAAAAATCTTGTTCCCCATCCTGCTGCCGGAATTATAGCCTTCGTCACAATCATTACAAGACCTCCCATCCTCACGCAGAACAATCACTTGCTGTATGCAAATCAAAATTGCTCTAAAAATTTCATTTTTCCATTACTTAAAAGTCGAATATCATCTATTCCATGTTTAAGCATAACAAGCCGAGTTAATCCAAAACCAAACGCAAAACCAGAATATTCTTCAGGATCAACTCCTCCTGCTCTTAAAACATTTGGGTGAATTAATCCACCAGGAAAGACTTCTAGCCATGTTGATTTTTTACAAACGGCACAACCTTTTTTACAAAACGGACAACGCATGTCAATTTCTACACCCGGTTCAACAAAAGGAAAATAACCTGGTCTAATGCGAATATCAAGTTCATTTTTATTGAAAAGTTTTTTCAAAAATGTTTGTGCAACCGCAAATAAATGTGAAAGTGTCACTTTTTTGTCAATTAAAAAACCTTCACACTGCATAAACATAACATCATGGGTAGCATCAACAGCTTCGTGCCGAAAAGTTCTCCCTGGAACAACTGCCGCAATAGGCAACTGTTTTTTTTCCATAGTTCTAATTTGAACAGGAGAGGTATGGGTACGCAAAAGCATATTTGCAGCATTTACCCAAAAAGTATCATACATATCCCTTGCAGGATGATCTGATGGAATATTTAATGCTTCAAAATTATAATAATCACTTTCAACTTCTGGGCCGTCTAAAATATCAAATCCCATTGAAAGAAAAATATCTTCACATTCCTCAACAAATTGTGAATATAAATGAACACTTCCAGACTTGGTTAACGGCTTATATGAAGTTACATCAAAATTTTGTTTCTTTAATTGCGCAACCTTACTTAATTCTTTAATAATTTTTTCTTTTGTTTTATGAATGTCATCTTCGATCGCTTTTTTAAAATTGTTTAAAATAGGACCACATTCTTTTTTTTCATCTACAGAAACATTTTTTAATTCTTGGAATAATAAAACTAAGGAACCTTTTTTCCCTATAAAATTAACTCTTATTGTATCAAGTTCTTTTATAGTTTTTACAATCGTAAGCGCGTCTTTAAACTCTTTTTCAAGCTGTTCTATTCTATCTTTAAGCAACTGCATACAACGCCTTCCTAAACAACAAGTTCCATTATCAAAGTAAACGATCATTTACTAGATACCATGAATCACACAGTAATTATATTCATTATATATAAAGTGAGAAATATTTATAGCCCCATATACAGATAAAATTAGCAATTTTTTAAAGTGTTATAGACAAACCCGCTAACACCAAAAAAGCTAATTCGTAAAGACTACTTAGCAACTTACTCGAATGCTGTTGTTGAAACATCCGCAGAAGATGCCCTCTCTCCATTTAAAACTGTTGCTAATGACGAAAAAATACTTGCTACATTTTTCCGCTGATCTTCTTGACTTGCTTGTCCGCGTTCCAATCTTGCTATTCTACTGGCAAGGCCATATAAAATTTGCGTTGTATCATCTTGAATTTGATTAAGTATCGTTACGGCTCGCCTTGCCTCTTCAAGAGTTATATCAGATGAAACTTTTATATCATCTTTTACAATAGACATCATATCATCAACAGTTTCACACATTACATCTTGTCTTTCTTCAAGCTCATCAAGCCCCTTTATTACTTTTTTATCAGTATCATTTTTTTGCCATTTATATATTTTATAGATCAAAAGACAAAGACCTACAACTACTGCGATAACAGCAATACCAATCGCAACCGACTGTAGAGAATTAACTAATTCAACTAAACCCCCTACTTGTGCAGAGCCGTTAACAGGAGTCAATTCCTGTAAATTTCTTAATACAGGAATAATACTTCTTGCAACTTCTAAATCAGGATTTCCAGCCACACACGATTCTAAAAAAACCGCCAGTGACCTCTCGAGAGCTGCAAAAAGATTATTAAAAATGTAAATTTTACTTCTTAATTCTTCGGCAGCATCCCTGGTAGACTCATCTTGATCTTTATTTAAAAATTCTTTGTGCACAAGCTCATACGATTTAACAAAAAAACTCACAATCCTAAACAAATCAACTTTAACTATTACTACTTTAGGTAAACTTGCGCTATTAAGTACTTGTTTGAATTGTTTAGAGAGTTTTAATAATTCGACTGTATCATAATGAGCTGGACCTACTTCATTTGAATTAGCTGGCAGAAAAAACAATAACGAAAAAGAAAGAAAAAGTGCAAAACTAATTTTGGTTTTCATCACACTACTCCCCCCAAAAAACAATCCCCCACAAAAATTGTAAATCATACAACAACATATCTTTTAGATACATAAAATAATGAGAAACAACAATTTCTAAACATTTACATTGTTGCTTCTCATTATTGTTCTTAAATTTCAAAAAACAATCGCTAATCTAATTAATCGTCAGTCCTAGAATTTCCTCCACATACACATGCTCTGAGGAAACTTTGTCGAATTGCTTCCGTTCTTGATTGTTCTGGAGCGACTTGTTCTTGAGATAATGGTTCTTCCGTTATTACAGGAAGGGTTTGTTGTCTTTCTCTTTGGGCAGGTTTATCTTGTGGTGTATTCTGTACTGTTTCTTCTTGCTTCCTTTCAACCTTTTTGGCCGGCTTATTTGGAACTACAGTGGCGTCTTTATTTGCCGCTTCTTCTTCTATTTTTTTACTGCGGTTTTTGAGTCCCGTAGATACTTTATACAATCCTAAAACAACCGCCGATGCAACCACCACAGCACCAGCAATTTTTACACTTGATGGAAGTTTTTCAAAGAAAGCCTTAACTTTCTTTGTGTATGACGTTTCACTTGAAGGATCTAACCCGTGTAAATTTTGCAATGCATGAATTATATTTTGTGCAACTCTTAAATCCGGATCCCTATCCTGACATGACTCAAGAAACATCGCCAAATCATTTTCTAACACAACAAAGAGATTGTTGTATGCATCAATTTTATTTCCAAGTTCTACATTTGTTGGATCATTTAGAAATTCTACACAAATAGCCGCGTACGCCTTAGTAATAAAAGCAATCATATTAGATAAATCAACTTTTAATACAACTGAATCTGGTAATTCTATGTTGGCTACAACGTCTTCGAACTTATCAGAAAGTTCTAATAAATCATGCGTATCATAAAGTGTAAGTCTGTATTGTTGCGCTTGTACACATTGAGAACACAATATAAGAAAACTAAAACAAAATACCGATAAAAAATTGCCCTTCATTGTCTCTCCCCTTCAATCCAAATATTAATCCCACAACATTCGTCTATTAATCAGAACCCCTTCCTTGAATTTAAAAATCCGAAAATTTAATTGCAAATTTCACAGAAATGTAATTCAAACCATATATATTTTACATTTTTTAGTATTCATAGATCAATAATACTATTCATCTTCGGAATCCGATGGGGCCAAAAGACTAAATCGATTTCTAGAACTACGAACCCAACCACGATCTTTTGTAGAAAAATATTTTTCACGTCTATTTAATTCCTTTAAATTGGTTTGTAATTCTGAGACATTAATAAAACTCCGCGTCTGTATAATAAACGACGATAATTCTCTAACAAATTTTCTCAGACTTACTAATTCTCCAGAAAAATATTTCCTCGAAGTCTCGTACAATTTACATTCTTCTATATAAAACAAAACAAAATTAACTTCTGTGATACAATTCATCCACCAAGTAATTATAGCACCCTCATTGGAAAATTCTGTTGTTTCTGCTAGTGCACAGGGAATCGTTGGCGGTTTTTCTTTTTCCTCCATTATACGACAAACCCTTGACCGATATCTCAGACCTTTTAGAACCTTTTCATATCTACCTAAATATTCACACAATTGTTCTCTACGTTCTGACGTAAATTCTTGTGCAGAATTTTTAAGCGTATTTCCAAGATCTACCACTTCTTTTTCTAAATTCGCAATAGCATTTTGCACCCGCTTACGGCTAGGATCTTTCAATACACGCGCATAATAGGCCTCAGCATTGTCGGTTGATTCCGCCCATACGCCAATTCTTTGCTCCCAGCCCAAAGGAGAATCTGGCTGAGTTCCATATGTTCTACCTTGCCTATCAACATTACTTGCAACATCTAAGCTTCTACGAGCAACTTGTCCGCGGCCACGCCTTCCACCCCCACCTCTCCGACCTGGATAAATAACTAAACTTGAACTCAAAAAAATAATTCCAAAAAAAATAATTTTATTTTTTTTCACTGATCTCTCCTGTCTTGTTGTAACCTTCTTTCTCTAATTCATATGCCAAATCTTTATCACCAGATTTTATAATAAAACCATTTTGCATTACATGAACAAAATCCGGAATCAAATAACTAAGAATGCGAGGATAATGTGTAATAATTATAAAAATCATTTCAGGATTATTTTGTTTAATAATATTAATTCCGTCACATACGATTTTTAATGAATCAATATCCAAACCAGAATCAATTTCGTCTAAAATAACAACCATTGGCTCTAAAACAGCAAGTTGTAAAACCTCCGCACGTTTTTTTTCTCCTCCTGAAAAACCAACATTCAAAGAACTTTCAATAAATTCTGGTTTTACTTTTAAAAGCTCCATTTTCTCAAGTAAATGTTTTTGAAATTCTTTAACCCCTAATTGTTTTTCTGTTCCAGAATACAAAGCACTATAAGATTGCCACAAAAAATCTCGCAAACTTAAACCTTCAATTTCGTGTGGGTATTGAAACGCTAAAAAAATACCTACTTGCGCTCGTTTGTAAACCGGAAGTTTTAATAAATCTTTTCCATTCAAAAAAACTTCTCCATCAACAACTTTATAATCAGGATGCCCCATCAAAGAAAATGCTAGTGTGCTTTTCCCTGAACCATTTGGGCCCATAATTGCATGTATTTCTCCTTTTCTAATTTCTAAGCTAATACCATTCAAAATTTTTTTATCTACAACAGAAACACTTAGATTTTTAATTGAAAGTAAATTGGATTTCTCAATCATAGAGATTACCTTATATTTGAGTAATTTATAAACCGTGGAAATGAACATTTCCACGGTTTATAAATTAAATGTACAATTTTATTTATGCTTTAATCTATTTTTCTTCTTCATCATCGCCAAGACTATTTCCAAGTAATCCGCCAGCAATTCCACCCAACAATCCACCAGCAACAGCACCTCCTGTACCACCGGTGGCTGAACCAAGTCCAACTCCCGCACCAGCACCTATTACTGCCCCTGTAACAGTTTTTTCTTTCTTTGTACAACCAGACATAAGAACTGCCGAACTCAATAATCCTGTAACCAAAACAACAACTAACATACGCTTCATACAAAACCCTCCTGCATTAATCATAACACAAACACACTATCCAAAAATAAACGTCGTCAGCATAACAGCTTTATATATTATTCATCTATTATTCATCAATTTTTTTTACAAAATCTTTCTTTATCCAACCAACCATTTTTTTCGCCTTAACCTTAATGAAATCGCCAGATTCTTTTTTAAAAACAACCTCATCTGCTTCAGACAAATAACCTATCGGTTGGAAAAAGCTGCTCGGCCCAGAAAGTAATTCTGATTTAGAATTTACAACAACCCCACAATGTTTTGCACTATATCCATAACGCAAAACCATCAAAAAGCCAACCCCTGCTATTACTGTAAATAATGATACTATTAATATCTTTTTTCTTTTTTTATACAAAAACCTAAGATACAAAAATAAAAATAGCCACAAAAGCAAAAAGATAAATTGTAATACAATAAGCGGAACTGTTCGCAAAAAAGAAGATGCTATAATTTTACATTTATGAATCAACCTAATAACTATATTTCTTTTTGCTGTTTTTACAGAACGTTTTCTAAGACTATCTTTTAATAAAGATATGTTCTCAAGAAGTTCTCCTTTGCCAAAAAATCCCCAATCCTTTTCCGCTCGACGCCAATACAAAAGAGCGTATCCTTTTTGTCCCAATTTATATGCACAATTTCCTAAATTATAATTAACCATAGGTGTTTTGCTACAAATTTTTTTGTACGCCTGCATCGCATCTTCAAATTTTCCATTCTTATAACACTCATTTGCTTTTTCAAATAAGTATTTAGAATTTTTTGCATTTACATTAAACGACACAGCGGAGCAACATATTAAAAGTATAAAAAACCTGTTACGAAACATAATAAAACCCTTTATTTGCGACCGCGAATTATTTGTCCAAGCATTAACACCCAATGCTCACCTTCTTGAAATAATACTTGATTATTAACTTCTTTTCCAATAGAAGTAAATGCTATTTTGGCGCATTTATTTAAATAGTGTAAAAAGTTATAAACTTGTTCGTTTTCCCAATCATAACATTTTAGTTTCTGTTCAATTAAATCATCATTAATAAATGCATGCGAAATACAAAAAATGTTTGCCAAAAAAATCATGAAAAAATTGTGTAAATCTTCACTCTTGCCAGATAGTACCAATTTCTTAAATTCTTTTTGATATGTGTCTAATAAATCTTTCTTATAAGTTTTGATTTTGTTATGCAACAAAATCAAACTAGGAACCCATTTATTTGTAAAAATAAAAAACGGAATAAACATAATAAGAAAAATAAATAAACACAAAGTAATACCTTTATGCGCTAAAGATACTACCCCAAAATCTTCTTCAATAAAATTGATATCTCTCGCTATATACACCGGTTTTTGCTTTATCTTTTCTGTAAACTCTTCGTCGTCATTTCCAAAACCAGCCATTTCGCGCCCACTTACATTTTTCACATTAACCGATATTGGATTCGAACGCATCGTCTTATAGGAATGAGATTTTGTATCAAAATAAAAAAGCTCTTGCGAAGGAATAATATTTTCGCCAGACCTTCCAATTTGAACAACAAATTCAAATATTTTTACTCCTCTACTAATTCCATTTTCATGAACTTCTGTTTTAGATTCATATGATTTAAAAAAATCTGGCAAAACCAATTTAGAAATAGTTATATAATCAAAATTACCACTACCATCTATTTCCAATTTAAACCTAATTGGCTCATTCAATTCCACATCATTTTTATCAACCGTTGCCTTAAAACAAGAAAACTCCCCAATAGCATCAACGATTTTCTCTGAATCTGGTAATTCACAAACAGCAACCTGAACGGGCAACGTCGAAGCAACTTTTTGTTTAAAAGCACTTCCTCCGAAAAAAGACGCAAAAAAATCATCGCCAAGCAATGAATGTCTTTTCTTTTTTGGCAACTCCTCCTGAACACGATACACCACACGCATCGGCTCAATTTCATGAACGCCTGTTTTTTGTGGAACCAAACGAAAAAGTTTTTTTATAACGGTGAATAAATATCCATCTTTTTGCGTTTTAGATTGTTGAGTTTTTTCTATTTCTTTTACCGAAAATCCACTAATTTCAGGAACCTGTACTCCATCAATACCTACAATATTTCCCTTTTTGTAAATGTTTAATGTTGCAATAACCGGTTCCCCAACAACCACACTTTTTTTATCAACTTCTAATTCGCAAAATAATTCATCTTCATTTTGCTTGCCATGTTGCTTTTTGTGCGCAATAGAATAATTCTCCCTGGTCTTTTTTGCTACTTTTAATGGAATAGATTTTGAATATACAACTTTTCCGGCACATTCAACTTTTACAGGGCCAAGCGTAAATACCCCCTCTTTCATAGCAGTAACTTCATAAATAATAGTTTTTTCTAATGTGGTTTTCGAATTATAAATTGTAAAACTAGAACTTTTATTCACATTTTTAACTAAAAATTGATTCAACCCCTCAACTTCAACGTCTTGATGTATTTTTTCTTTTCCAGAAACAACAACTTCTACTTCAAATGGTTCATTTAAAAATACTGTTTGGATATTCTCCCCGCCATTTTTATCTTTAAGATAAACAGCATCAGAAATATTCAGTGAAACATCTAGCGCCTCAACCAAACAAAAAAAAGCCCCCATAAATATACAACATCCTAAAATTCTTTTCATAAATTAGCCTCCCAATTCTCTACCATTGCTTTTGCACAGAATTACTTTGATTTTTTTTGTTTTTGTTTTTTGTTTTCATAATCATTTTTTGCAACTTAGATTCATCCTTTTGCAATTGATCAAGCATAACCCTTAAGCCCTTCATTTCCATATCTTCTTGTTTGACTAATTGTTTCTCGCCTTTTTTTTCAGCCGAAACTTTTTGCTCGCCTTCTTGCTTCTCAAGCTTGTTATTCATATTCTGATCATAAGAACTTTTTTGCTGATCGCCTTTTTGTTCCTCTGGAGTGTTTTTACCATGTTGAAAATTATCTTCATTGTTGTCGCCGGCCTTATTGCTCTGCGATTTCTTATTTTCCCCATCTTGTTTAGATTTATTGCGCTCATCAGATCTATCATTCCTATTATTTTGTTGATCGCCAGCTTGCTTGTCATTCTTTTTATTCTTTCCTGATGATTTATCTTGTTTATCACTCTTATCTTTTTGATCTTTTTGTTTATCTTTCTGATGCTGTTTTTCTTGTTCTTCAAGTTTTTTTAGAAGTTCTTCTGTTTTTTTGATGTTATCTTTTGCTCTTGTGTTATTTTTATTCACGGCAAGAATGTTTTTAAATTTCCCAATAGCAGTTACTAGTTCTGATTTACATTTTTTTATAACAGATCCATCTAATTCTTTTGTTTCCCAATCATCCCCCAATAATTGTAATGCTTCTTTTACAAAACAATTCCCCAAATTAAAATAAGATTGTTCTGCCATTTTTTTATTTTTTTCAAATGCTATCTCTGCAGCTCGATCAAAATTATTTTTTGCTTCATCAAGCTTCCCTAATTTATAATACAACACTCCTAAATTATAATTTGTAAAAATATCGGTTGGATCCTCTACCTGATTTAGCTCAAGAATATCACATGCTGCTTTGTAATCCTTTTTACAATACGCATTATACGAACGTCGGTCAGAAAACCACCCACCGAAACAAGGCTGTACAAAAAAACAAAATAATAAAATTAAAAATAACTTGTACATTATAAAATCCATTCTAAGGCAAGAAAAAACCAAGCAGCTCCTAAAAACCAAGGGTATTTATCCTCATACAAAGAAAATTTTTTATCATCCAAATGTTCTTTTTCAAACTTACCAATAAAACCAACTATGCGATCTAAATCGGAATCATTGTGAGAACTGTGAACATAAATCCCATTAAGCTCATTCGAAATCTTCTGTAACAAAGCCTCATTTAATTTAGATAAAACAACGTTCCCTTTTTTATCAACCTCATGTCCTTGTTGATGCCCATACAAATCAACTACAGGAATTGGCGCTCCCTGCATTGTGCCAATTCCAAGCGCTAAAACTGTAATGTTTTTTTCTCGCGCAATATTTTTTACAGAGGCAAGTTCCAACGAAAAATCTTCCCCGTCTGTTACCAATAACACAAGTTTATTTTTTCTATCCTTCGCTTTAGCATACACATCAACAGCTTTTTGCAATGCACTATCAATAGCTGTTGTTCCTGAAGCAATAGTTTCTACGTCCACCTGATCCAAAAACATCAAAAATGTTTTATAATCTATTGTTAAAGGACATTGAACAAATGCTGTCCCTGAAAATAAAATTAATCCCACCCGCTCAAAATTTAATTTATTTAACAATGCTCGTATTTTTAATTTTACAAACTCCAAGCGACTCGGCTTTAAATCCTGCGCCAACATACTTCGCGAAATATCAAGCACAACTAAAAGATCCCTACCCTCCTGTTCTATAACTTGATCTTTCTTTTCCCATTGTGGGCGCAGTAGCGCAATAAAAAGCACGCCCAGCGCAATAAGCATAAAAAGTGTTTTTAATAAAAATTTTACCAATGAAAAATTTCTTAAAAACCGGTCTTGGTGTAAGCGATTAACTAAAACAAAAATATATCTTTTTACATCAGAATAATTTTTTATTAAAAAAAAAGCCGCTATTAAAAAAAATGGTAGATAAACAAAATTATTCAAACCGGCCCAGTGTATATCAAAATTCATTTTTAAAGCCCTCGCCACAACCACAAACGTAAAAGTAACTCTGCAAACAAAAATAACAAAACAAGCAACATTAAGCTAAAAAATGATTCATAATATCTATTAAAAACATCCGTTTGATATTCTGTTTTTTCTAGAGAATCAATTGTATTATAAATTTGCCTCATTTGAGCAGCATTGTTTGCGCGAAAAAATTGCCCTCCAGTATCGTAGGCAATTTTTTTTAATAATTGTTCATCAATACTATCTGGGATTTGCTCCACAAAACCAAAGGAACCTACAATATATCCACCATTTTTATTGCCAACACCAATTGTATAAATTTTAATCCCAAATTTTATTGCTAGATCTGTTGCCAATTCAGGAGAAATTTTATCTTGACCTTCCGGCCTACCATCAGTAAGTAGAATTATAATTTTGCTTTTTGATTTTGAATTACGCAAACGATTTATTGCTGTCGCCATTCCAGTCCCTAAGGCCGTTCCTTCGTAGTTAATAATTCCAAGTTTAACTTCCGAAACAATTTCTTTTAAAACATTCTTATCTAAAGTTAATGGACATCTTGAAACAGCATCCGCGCCAAAAATAACTATTCCTATCGGATCATACATTCTCTTTTCAATAAACCTTAAAACTTCCATTTTTGCAACTTCTATCCGCGCACGCCTATCTTTTACATCGTCAAATATTCGCATACTTCCCGATACATCAAGCGCTATAACAATATCTATCCCATCAACATTAATATTCGAACGTTTATCAACCCATTGTGGTCTGGCAATTAAAAAAATTAATCCTAACAAAACAATACTTCTTAAAAAGAAATAAATTTTATTGCGTTTGTGTTTTTTGGCAACACCATGTTTAAACAAATTGTCGGTTAAAGAAAAAATATACCGAGGCAAATTAAAATATTTTAATCGCCAGAAAATTAAGAATACGAAAACAGGAACCAAAAACAAAAAAACATACGGATATGCAAAACGAAACACCATAACTACTACTTAAAGATAGGTTTTGTATATACAACATTTTTTTTGGAAGTATAAAAAACAAAAAAAATGCTCAACCACATATAATTAATAACAAGTTTTCCATATTTTGCAATTGCATGAACCATAAACGAGATCGATTGCGCATTTTTAGCCTTAAAAATAATATCATTAAAAATAAACTGCCCCTCTTCAAAAATAAGCAATTTATAGGAACCAATCAAAAAATAATTAAATGCTTTATTCAAAAAATAACCAATGATAATAGCTACGATAAAAAACGGAACATTATAAAGCACCATATTTATGGCTCTTTCAAGCGATATAAATACATCTTTAAAATAATAAAACATATTTTTAAAATATGAGGCTAAGCTAGATTCATTTTTTCTCAACAAAACAACTTTAAAACTAAATTTAAAATCTATCCAAAAAAAGATTGTTAATAAACTTAATACATTCCATATCACAAACAAAATTGCCGGAAATTTTGGGAAAACAGTAATCCCAAAATTTAATACAATCACAAACCCCAATGAAAATAAGAATGAACCAAATAACGATAAGAGAATTAAATGTAAAAACCCTTGTGCAAAATAACCAATTTCTGTTGAAACAAAGCTTTTCCTTATTGAAAGCAATAAGCAAGAATTAATAATAAGCCAAAAAACTCCATAGACTACTCGAATTATTATCAAACTTAACGTAATATCACTTGGATGGGTCTTTATCATTTCAAATAATACAAGCAAAGATTTGCGAAACAACGCAAAAAATATAACATCTGCAAAAAATATTAATCCGAATTTTTTAAAAAAATGAACTAGACCATTAGCTCCAACAACAAAAGCCTTAAAAACTAATTCCCATAATTTTTTTGGATGAAAGACAATTAAGGACTCTTTCCATGAATCAACTAAATTAATCATTTAAAAAACAATTTATAATTAGAATGTTTTGTTTTTAAATAATACGCAAAAACACCACACAAAACAAAAAAATCAATGACAAACCCCAATAAACCTGTACTCAGTATTATTACCAAACCTGGTGGCATATCAGATATTTGCAATAAAAGTAATTCCGCACCATTTCTCAACGCCACTGCCAACAAAAATAAAATAAGTGATATTGGAAAAAAAAGAAATGTCATTTTGATGCCATTAACAACCGAATCTTTAATACTTTTAAAATTCCCGGAACTATCCACAAAAAACAAATACACAAATATAAGAAATGGTATTTTAAAAAAAGAAACTATGTGTTGATAAATATTTAAAACAACATCTGAAAACAATTTTGATTCTATACAATAAAAAATCAAATTGTCTGCAAAAAATTTAATTCCCAACAAACTTAAAAATAAAACGTTAAAGCTAAAAAACTTTTTATAATATTTTAAAAAATAACTAAAATCCTTTTTATATACAGATGCTCTAACGGTAATAATTGCTCCAAAAACAAGCATTATGTACAAAAAACATGAGATAACCGAACTAATTTCTGCACAAAGATTGTATCTCTTTAAAAAGAAATATGGCAATGAAAGTTTTAAGGCTACTAGCCACCCAAAATAAATAACGAAAATTAAAAACGACTTAAAAAAAGTCCTAAGCCATGAAAGCACAAACAACCCTAGTTCTTTTTTGGAAAAAAGAGCTAATGAATCTTTCCAGCTTTCAAGAATTTTCCCCACAATCATATGGCAACCCAATCTTTATACAAGATCCTATAAAGTCATCAGTATATGCCAATAATAAATAGGATCAAGTATATTTATTAAACTTAATTTGAACCATATAATAATTTTTAATATTTAAGCTAGGTAAAATTTTCTATTTTGCTATAATACTTAAAATATTTTCTGTTACAAACACATGATATTTGTTTTTGATATTATCATCATAGACGATTTTTGTGATGTTAATTACTTTTTATTGACATTTAGAAAATATTTTAATTAAACTTAGTAGTGTACATAACATAGAGCAATTACTAAAAAGTTTGACAAACATACAACAATTGATAAAACAAGAAGCTCAACTTGTACGATTTTTAAATACAGTAAAACTATAGTTTTGGGGCACAGGGAAAGAAAAAAGATTATGGCAAAAAATTTAAAATTGTTAATTGTAGAATCTCCTGCAAAAATTAAAACCATCTCTAAATTTTTAGGGGACGAATTCCGTATTATGTCCACTTTTGGGCATATAAAAGATTTACCACCCAAAAAAATTGGCGTAGAGATTGATAAAAAAACAGGCAAAATCAATCTTGAATACGAAGTTCTTAAAGACAAAGCAAAAACTATTGCTGACATTTGCAAACAAGCAAGTGTATGTAACGAAATTTTTTTAGCATCTGACCCTGACAGAGAAGGGGAGATTATTTCTTGGCATATCGCTCAGGAAATTGAAAAAGTTTTTAAAAACAAAGAAAACATTCACAGAATAACATTTAATGAAATTACATCCACGGCAGTTAATGCAGCGATTCAAAATAAATCAAAAATCGATGCACACAAAGTTGAAGCACAACAAGCACGCCGTGTTCTTGATCGTTGGGTTGGATATGAAGTTTCTCCTATATTATGGAAAAAACTTCAAAAAGGTTTGTCTGCTGGTCGCGTACAATCTGTTGCATTATTACTTGTTTGTGATCGCGAAGAAGAAATTCTTAATTTTAAACCAGAAGAATCATGGTCTATTCATGGCTCGTTTTCAATTAAGACAGCTACACTCGAAGCAGAATTAATTAGAATTAATAACAAAGCATTTAAAATAAAAACAAAAGAAGAAACCGATAAAACTATCGCCGAGATAAAACCGCTTCCATTTATAGTAGACAAAATTACAGAAAAAAAGCGTTCCAAATCTCCGCTTCCTCCTTTCATGACAAGTACATTACAACAAGATGCATACAATAAATTAGGTTTCTCTGTAGACAGAACAATGCGAATTGCACAAAAACTTTATGAGGGTATTCCTCTTTCTGACGCAAGCAAGCCAGAAGCTCTTATAACATATATGAGAACAGATTCTTTGCGTATTTCTGATACCGCTATAACAGAAACTCGTCATTTTATTGATAAAAAATTCGGAAAAGAATATCTACCAAAAGCAACAAACGTATATACGAAAAAAGGCGCGCAAGATGCTCACGAAGCAATCCGCCCTATTGATGTAACCATTTCACCAGAAGTCGCAACTAAATATTTAGGAAAAGACGAAGCGAAATTATACGGATTAATTTGGAAACGTTTTGTTGCATGCCAAATGACAAAAGCAGAATACTTGCAAAAACAAGTAACATTAAAAGCGGATAAATTCTTATTCCGCGCGAGCGGTTCCACTTTAATGTTTGATGGTTTCCTAAAAGTTTATTTAGTAGAAGACGAAAACGATACACTTGTTGCAAAGATTCCAAAGACATTAAAAGAACAAGATCCCGCTGAATTGAAAAAAATCGAAGGCAGGCAGCACTTTACACAACCACCACCTCGCTACACAGAAGCAAGTTTGGTTAAAGAACTTGAAAAAAAAGGTGTTGGTCGTCCAAGTACATATGTTGCAACTTTGTTTACTATTCAAAAAAGAAAATATGTTGAAAAAGAAAAAAAACGGTTTCAACCAACAGCACTTGGCAAATCTGTAAACTCAATGCTTGTGAAAAATCTTCCGGACATTATTAATGTAACGTTTACTGCAAAGATGGAAGAGAACTTAGATAAAATTGCACAAGGCACAGAAAATCGCGACCGTATTTTAAATGATTTTTATGGAAAATTCAAAGAAGACCTGGTTGCATTTGGCGGAAGCATTGTAGGAAAAAAATCTATTATTACCAATTTGGATTGTCCAAAATGTGGCGCACCACTTGTAATTCGTTTCGGAAAAAGTGGCGATTTTGTTGGATGTACTAAATTTCCTGACTGTAAATTCACTTCCAATTTCACCAAAAATGAAGCCGGTGAGATTGTTTTAACAAAAACCGCAGACTTAGTAGAAGTTGACATAAAATGTCCACAGTGCGGAAAAGCATTAGTACAAAAAATCGGAAAATTTGGTCCATTCCTTACATGTCCCGGATATCCAGAGTGTAAATACATTCATCAAGAATCATTAAAAATGGCATGTCCACAATGCAAAGGAAAAGTTGTGAAGCGCCGTTGGCGCGGTGGCAGCTTTTGGGGATGTGCAAACTATCCAAAATGTAAATTTGCAATATTTGGAGATGTAGAAGAAACACCATGTCCAAAATGCAACACTCCTTATTTACTTGTTAAAAAAGACAAAGAAGGCAATAAGACATATTCTTGTCCTAATAAAGAATGTGATTATAAAAAATAGAACCTTCGACTCATTTAAAAAGAAAAGGGTGCCGCTGGCGCCCTTTTCTTTTTTGATCTATTATCAAATCACTTAAATCAGGCAAAACTACTTGTGCATCACCTTGTAGTAAATAATCCCCTGGTCCCAAATATGAAGGTTGTACAATATCTATAGAAACGATAACCCCAATAGGATTATGCTTTTTGTATAAACTTAATAATCCCCTTTCATCAGAGCTAAGACCACAACAAACAATAACACCCGTCATTTGTAATTGTTCTTTTGAAAGCTTATAGGTATCAGCAACACAAACGTCTATGCCTGTTTTATAATGCAAATCATCAAGATTTTCTGTAATTATGCCACAACATTCCGTTTTGTATAAAATTTTCAAAATTGCCATATGCGCGCCTGTTGGCTCTGCTTCTTTAAGAGATTTATAAAAATCACTTGCTGTTTGTTCAAGCTTCTTTGGTTTTTTCAAACAATCAGATAAAAACTGATTAAGAACTTTTGTTCCATCTCTAATTGTTACGACCCCCAACAATTCAATAAGTTCTTTCTGCCCTGGAATTTGCGCAGCAGTAGAAATTCCTGCCCCTGTATATAAAAGAATATTTACTCGCCAATTAAAATACTCGCTTAGTTCATCTAATGTAATTCTTTGTGGCACAACACTTCCAAATCTTCTAGGCTTTGCCCTTCGATATATTGTTTGCCAATATTTTATTCTGAAAAAATCACATGCCCTTTTTATTCCCGGCTCTCCATCCCCGGAATAAAAATAAAATACTGTTCTTGATGTATTATTTATTTTTTGTATTGTCTGTGCAAATTTACTTTTTGCAACTTCCGATAATGCATCCGGTAATTCATCTAAATAAACAACAACAAAAGATGCTTTGCCTCCTTCTACACAGATATTTAACGAAATACTAGTATCTAATTTAAAACCAAAGGAAATACTTCCCTGCTGTTCATCAGCCACACACATCCCAACAAATAAAAATGTAATCAAAACAAAATATGAAAAATATTTTTTATTTTTAATAATAACCCCCAAATTACAAATTTTATAAACTATATTTGTTATCCACAATAGACAATTACAACATCCCGAGAATAATACTGCCTATCAACCAAACCGATTCGCTGGCAAATACACCAGAAAAAAACGCAAATTGTTCTTTTGGCTTTTTCGACAACATAGAGCCAATTGCTCCAATAACAAATCCAATAGTTAAACAATTTTGCATTAAAAGTCCCCCAAAAACCATTGTCGGACTAACTTTAAATTTTCTTAAAATAAATCCGTACAAAACTCCAATTCCAAGAACTCGCCAATCAAAACTAAGTGATTGAATTAATAATGCACGGTTTTGGCCCCTTTGCGCAAATAAATCAGCCGAACCTAGTTGTAGATTAGTAAACAAAAACCATAAGCACGCACCTAAACTTACAGCCGTAATAAGTAAACCAAACCATTGATATTTATAAATTTTATTAAAACTAATATTAAATGTTTGACCAATTTTATAATCAAATAATAAATCAGATGAAGCTGCACCACAAATCACAACAAAAACACACAACATAGTAATCTGAAAAGCATCTAACTTAAACATAAGAAGCGACGGCAACATAACAAATGTTGCAAATCTGCCAAAAGGAACAAGTCCAATTTTGGCGCCAAAATAACTAATTTGATATGTCGTAAGAATAGTTGCCAAAATAATAAATAACTGTGCGGGAAAAGAAAATTTACAATAAGATAAAAACGCAAACGAAACAGCGATCGCCAATGCCGCCTCAAAAATTTTAAATCCAGATTTTGAATCTTTTTTTTGAAATAATTTTATAGACTTAATTCTGTCTAGAAAATTAGGTTTCCAAACACTTCTTATTAAATCTTTAAACATTTTAGGCCATTTTAAAACACCAAGCAACGCTTCAGAAATAGCTAACCCTGCACACAACGCCATAACAAAACCCATTGTTGTTGTAGGCGCAAACAAACGAAATGGTAATAAATGTGCATAATTAACCAATGGATAAACAATTACATATTTAGATATTAAGCCAATTAAAAGAGGCATAACTATTGAAGGCCCTGCAATATAACCAACCGCCCAAAACATAGGTATAATCGAAAAATGTAAATGGTTTCCTAAAAAAGTTTTAAATAGAAAAAAGTTTTTTGTGGGCATAATTGGTCTAATCTGCAAAAACTTTCCAACTTTAAGACCATCCCTAAAAAAACATATGATTCCTGTTAAAGAAAAACCTTTTAATAATTGCATAATCTTTTCACGGCCAGAACTTGCAACGATCGTCTCTGAAATCAAATCACTCACAGGAAATGCCAACTGTTCTTTAATAACCATCCGGTTTGCAAAAGAACGAGCAAGCCATAAACCCAAACCACCTGCAGCAATACAAGCACTACCAATAAGCGCAAAAAACGCCAGCGGAGTTTCCATCCATTGATTAAATAATTTAGCATCAAGAAAATAAAGTGTTGGAAATGTAAAACCAACAGCTGTAGCAATTAATCCACCAACAGAGCCAACCGTTTGCACAAGCGCAATTTTTTGATGAATATCTTCTTCTTTTCGTTTTTTACGACCAATTTTCATAAAAACCGCTGTAATCAAAACTAATGAAGGGGCCACCCAAGGTCCTACCATTGTAGCAATAGATACATATGATAAAACAGCACAAGCAAACCAAGTCAGAACAATACTTAATATTATTAATAAAACACCCATCAGGGCTCCTTTTAGCTAAAAAATATTTTCTTTTTTTCTACCAGAAATACCATCCATTTAATATAAACAAAAATATGCTTTTTTAAAGAAGTATTATTTCCCTATTTCAAAATCTTGATTTTTACTTTAAAATAAAGGTAGTTAAATATGTATATTATTACATTTACTTGAATTTTAAAGATAAATTATTTACAATTAGTAATAAGGGATTGTGGGCCGTTACGTATATACTACAATTGTAACATAGGGAGTAATGCTTAATATGAAAGCAACCATCCCAATAAATAAACAAAAACACCTTCCTGTGGAAGTGAAAATGATAAAAAGAAATGTGCTTGTTTACATTAAAACAATTGTTTTTTGTGGGGTTTTTTTAGCTTTAATTCCGTTTCCAGGCGTAAACAAGAATCCCGAACATGAAAGTGGGAATGGACAAGTTGTCGCAATATCAAATATTAATAATCGGCCATTTGCCCAATTAGATAAACCTGTTTATGACTATTCTAAAATGCTTAGCCTTATTGAACAATGTCGTCAAATAAGAAATGATTTTTATGACCCAACATTTGTGCCAACAAAAATAGACTTCACAATGACAAATAACTTACTCAAGCAACTGATAAGTGAGCGTTACACACTTAGAGATTATGTTGAAGAAATAAAAACAGACCACAACATGAAAAAACAATTTTTTTCATTAAGAAAATACAGGGCACTCAGATATTATAATCAAATACTAAGCATGTATATCAAAGGACTTAGAACAATCCAAAGTACTCGTATCCGTAGATTTAAAAATTTATGGCTAACACCTATCCACAAATAAACTAATTTTTATTTTTCGCTATAAGTTAAATTTTTTTAAAAACGCATCTACTTTTTCTTTATACAATGCAAAATGTTCATCGCACAATTTCCCGTGTATTGCGTTTGGGCCAATCCATAATTCCGATTTTCCATTCCGTTTAGCTTGCGAATACAAAAAAACAGAATTTTCATCTGGTGTATGATCATCATCTTTCGCATGAATAAACAATAATGGCTTATTAATCCTTTTTACATATTCAAATGGACGCATACTGTCTAAATCACACCCCCAAAACAAAATAAACATTTTTTTAATAACATAAAGAAACGGATTACGAGGAAGACCTGATTGCCGCGTAAATTGTCGTGCTATAATTTTACTTAAATCAGAATAAGCAGAATCAATAATAATTGCATCACACACAGAATCGTCAAGCGCAGTTGCTTTTAATGAAGCCGCCCCACCCATAGAAACGCCCAAAATAACAAGCGGAATACTTTTCCCATACCTTTGTTTTAAAAATTTTGATGCCGCTGTAACATCTTCATATTCTTGTAAGCCAATTGTTGTAAGCTTGCCACCACTTTGACCATGCGCCCTAAAATCAAAAAGTAAAATCGTACTTTGTGGAAATAAATTAATATGAGAATGTAAAAATTCTTTTGTTTCTAAAAAACCATGGCACAATATCACTAATTTATCTGGATTATCTCTTTTGATTATAATACCAGAAAGATTAACCCCATCATTTGTTTTAAAAGAAACATGCTCTAGGTTGTATTCCTTTAAAAGCTGAGTATGTATATTCTGTGAAGTCAAAGATATTTTTTCTCCATGATAAATTCTTTCTTTATTGGCATATACAAGTTTACGAACAACACCAAAAGAAATAGCAATAACCACAAGACAAATCACAAAACAAAAAATTAAAATATGCTCAAAACGTAATTTCATAAAAAAATTATTCACAGTTTTATTTCGCTTTCATAAATATTTTTTCCTGATAAAAAATGCCAGTGCATATGCAACACACTTTGCCCCGCTTCTCTGCCGTTGTTAGAAATAAGATTAAATGCTTTTGGTTCTTCCAAATTTTCTGCAAGTTTTTTTGCAACCTTTATTATTTCCAAAACAATTTGAGTATCTTCTTCTTCTAAAGATAATAAATTAACAATGTGTTTTTTAGGTAAAATAAGATAATGAATAGGAGCTTTTGGTTCTATAGTTTCAATAACCAAAACATTCTCATTTTCAAAAACTATTGTACTTGGGATTTCTTTTTTTATGATTTTGCAAAAAATGCAATCTGGTGTGTTCATAAAATTTTCCTTTTTAAAATCAAAATTATAACAATATCCGTATAATAATATAAATTTTGAAAAATGAGAAAAAAGAAAGAAAAGAAGGCCCTACTTCGCCAATTCTACTACGCTAAAGCTTAGTAGGAGTAAACAGCTACGAAGGACGGCACCATTCTGCGCCATTTTTCTATTAAAATTTTTCTAACTACTAAAATTATTTCCTTTAAAAAGATGGCGAAGCCATTCGAAGCCTTGGCGTAGAATGGTGCCGAAGGTCGGACTCGAACCGACACAGTGTCTCCACCGCGGGATTTTGAGTCCCGTGCGTCTACCAATTTCGCCACTTCGGCACATATGTTATTAACGTAACAAAACCGCACATTAGGTCAAGTTTGACGTTAATAACCCTACGCTAAGCCAACCTTTATAGCAACTTCGACAAAGTCGGCAGCTTCGGCTCATAAATATATAACATTCGCCATTGTAAAAATAGGTAAATAAATTGCAAGCATTATAAAACCAACAATAATTCCAACGCCCACTAATAAAATAGGCTGGAAAATTGTAGTTACAGAATGAACATGCGAAAATAATTCTTCATTAAAAAATTCTGATGCTTGCCCAATCATATCACCAAGATTTCCAGATTTCTCTCCAACGGCAACTACTGCTGAAAAATTTTCAGGGATATATTTTGTTCCTATATTTATTAACGCTTTCTCCAAAGACTCTCCCTTCTCAATCATATCGGCAAGCTGCAATACGTGTTGTTGCAAAAAAAGATTCTTAATTACAAATCCAGATTGTTTGATTGCTTGCTTTAAAGGAACCCCTGAACAAAGTAAAACTGAAAAAGTCTTTACGAAACAAATGATATTAAAAAGCAAAACAATTTTTCCAATTCCGTACAACGATAAAACGAATTTATCTTTCCATAAATAAATTTTCTTATTACGCATCAATATTTTTAAAAAAAATATCCCAATAACTATTGCCAGAAAAATCCACAAAATTTTATATGAAACTAAAAATGCACTCATTTTAAAAAGATACTGCGTAGAAACCGGTAATGATTTCTGTGATGACTGAAATAAAGATTCAAACTGAGGAATCACCCCAACAAAAACTCCTATTATCAGCAAAAAAGAAAAAAACAAAGTAATTAAAGGAAGTAATGCTGCATTTTTAATTTTTTTATTTAAATCATTTCGCATCTTTAGATAAGACACCAAATGTTCTAATAATAAATCTAATTTACCGGATTTCTCGCCTGATTCGACTATCGTCGAAATAAAATTATCAAAAATATTAGAATGATTTTTTAATGCTAGAGAAAAATTTTTTCCTTGCGAAACATCATTTATAACAACCTTGATAACATCTTTAATTTTTTTTGAATTTAAATATTTTCTCGAAAGCTCAAGCGCCGGAATTAAATCTACTCCGCGCTTCAACAAAACAGAAAGCTGATGAAAAAATAATATCCCCTGCTCACTAATATTTTTTTCTTTTTTTAAAAAAGAAAAAATACTGCTTACTCGTTTCTCTCGCACATTAAATGTCGTAATATTATCATTCAGAAGCATTTTCTTTAATTGTTCGACCGATTCTGATAAAATTTCTCCCTTTTGATAATTACCATTTATATCAATCCCTCTCCAAACGTAATTAGGCATTAAAATTTCCTTTTATAAAATTGAAGTTTGTAATTCTATACCAAGCTTCAAACAAATAGATTCAAATGAAACATCTGCATCTATTTTTAAACGTTTCTTCCTTGAAGTTTCTCCAACAATAATATTAATTGCACACTGTTCGAGTTTAAGTTTTTTACTCAGAAATTTAATTAATTCTTTATTTGCTTTCCCTTTTTCCGCCGGATTTTTTAAAAAACATTTTAAATTACCAGATCGATCTAGACAGCATTGTTGTTTCCCAGAAGAAGGAACAACCTTCATATCCAAAACAAACATTTTCACCCTTCACAATTTCTAATAAAGCTTTGACCAAATTTTACCGAAAAAACAAAGACAAGTGATATAATATCTATTATAATATAAAAACTTCACGCGCCCATAGCTCAATTGGATAGAGCATCAGACTACGAATCTGAAGGTTAGAGGTTCGACTCCTCTTGGGCGCACCAGTCTTCGCTGCTACGCAGCTTCGTCTGGCTCCGCCAGTTTTTTAGGCGAAGAATGCCCTTCGTAGCTTTAGCGTAGTAGGGCTGATACAATTTTAGGCAACTTTTTTTTGAAATTATACGTGGTACTGGAGAGATGGCTGAGTGGTCGAAAGCGCTTGCCTGCTAAGCAAGTATCCGGGGAAACCTGGATCGAGGGTTCGAATCCCTCTCTCTCCACCATACTTCGCCAAGGCTTCGTATGGCTGGCGCCAATCCTTCAAGTTCTTTAAAATTTTCAAATCTCGGAGAGGTGGCAGAGTGGTTGAATGCAGCGGTCTTGAAAACCGCCATACCATGAAAATGGTATCGGGGGTTCGAATCCCCCCCTCTCCACCATTGTTTTTGAAGCATTGGCAAAACAAAGCAAATCTTCTTATTAAATAATACGTGATTCAAACAGAAAACATTCTTCTTAATAAAATGGGTTTTTCTTAATAGAATAGGGATTTTTGAAGTTTTTCGAGAATTCATTCACAATACTTCTATGAAATAAAAAATATTTGTACAGTTTTTTGCATTAACAAAAATAAGTATATGAAATTTGAAAATATAATAACTAAAATTCCTGGCCAGGGCCTTTGTAGGATTAATCTTAGTATAGCAAATAAAACTATTCAGAATGTTGAAATAGTTGAACCATTCTTTGGAAATACAAATCAAGAACAATTTTATGTTACACCAGGATTTGTTAATTGCCATCTTCACCCAAACCAACTCCTTGATCGTCGAATGCTTGACGAACTAAGTATTACACAACTTATTGATCAAATGCATATTGACTATAAAAAGACTGATGAAGAAAGATATACGCAAGCATTACTTGTACTAATTGAAGCAATTAAAAGTGGTGCAACTTCTATTTGTTCTGTGGCAACTTCTCCTTACCCTGTTATTCAGGCATATAAAAAATTGGGCCTTAAAGGAGCTATTTCCTGTTTTTATAACGATCGCTGGGAGGGATATGGAATCGCTCCAACACTTTCATTATTAAACATTATCGAAAAACACTTTACAAACATTATACAAGAACAAACAAACGATATTAAAATTCATATAGGAACAGCTTCTGTAGAAAGCGCATCAAATGATTTATTAGTTCTTCTTGATCAATTAGCAAAACGATTTTCAACTCTAGTTGATATTCATATCTGCGAAGGAATTGAATCAGTTAATTCTTGTTTAGCATCAAGAAACACAACCCCTGTTAATCTTTTATCACAATTAAAAGTTTTATCTCCTCGTTGGAATCTAATTCACGGTGTCAATATCACCAACGATGAAATTCAATTAATATCAGAACACAAAGCAAATTTCATCCATTGTCCTGTAAGTAATGCCAAAACAGGAATAGGCATTGCTCCAATAAAAAAATTATTACAATTGGGTGTTAAAATTGGCTTGGGAAGTGATGCTTGTAGCAACAATAATACAAACAATATTCTTAACGAAGCTTACTTTGCAACTTTATTACATTCAGCTTTTCATCGCCATCCTTCCATTATCCCACTAGACACAATTATAGATTGGCTAACCCAAAGCTATAAAATGATTGGACTTAAACAACAAGGAATAATAGCTGTTGGAGAACCAGCCGATCTACTTTTTTGGTCGCTAAATGATAGTGCTTTTTCTCCTCTTGCGTATGGTAGTTTTAATTCTGCTTTGCTTTACAATGCCCCAGATCTTAAACCACATACTGTTTTGATCAACGGTCGCATTGTTGTTGAAAATTATAAATTTACATTGCTATCAGAAGAAAAAATAAAAAAACAGGTAAATGAATGCGGATCAAGAATTCAAAAATTTAGGAATGAAACCCATGGAAGAAAAAAATATTAAAAAAACTTTTAAGCTCGCTTTCCTAGGAAATACTGGCGTTGGCAAAGATACCTGTTGCCATATTATTCAAAAAAAATTCCATTCACTGGAAATAAAACTGTTGAAATTGGCTACACCTTTTTATGCAGCTCAAAATACCATTTATGATCTATGCGGAAAAGAAAAAAATCCAGAAACACAAGACGGTATTCTTTTGAATTTTTTAGGCCAACATATGCGTTTTATTAATCCTAATATTCTTCAAGAATCATTTTTGAAAACTTTAAACGAATTATATCGCGAAGAAACCGATCTTATTATTTGCCCTGATGTCCGGCCTATAGATGTTCCTTTTGTAAAAAAAGCAGGGTTTTTCATTTTACACATCGCTTCCGATCCAAAAATTACATTGTTGCGACGACAAAAACGCGGTGATATATCATTAGGGCAAAGCATTCATAAAACAGAAAAGGGTTTATCTCCCGACCTTTATGATTATCAAATTTTGAACAACAAAACACTTGAAGATTTTCAAGAAAAAATTATGAAATTTATGGAATGGTGGATGGTTGGATGATTTTAACAGGATCAGAAATTAAAAAACAAGTTGGATTAGGACGCATTCATATTGCGCCATTTATAGAAAAACATGTAAATCCAAATAGTTATAACTATAGATTAGATAAGGAACTGTTAGAAATTATTGAAAATCCAATTGACCCTAGAAAAAACAATCATAAATTTAAAAAAATCATTTTAACCGATAAAGGTTACACCTTACAACCTGGACGTTTATATTTGGGCAACACAGTAGAAGAAATTGGCAGTGATTATTATGTAACAAGTTTGATTGGACGTTCTTCTGTGGGAAGGCTTGGTATTTTTTTACAAATAACCGCCGACCTAGGACATGTTGGCGCAAAACATTGTTGGACCTTAGAACTCAAGGTTGTACAACCAGTGGTTTGTTACCCAATGATGAAAATAGGACAAGTCAGTTTTTGGACCATGGCAGGAGATCCAACTTATCTTTATCGAGGCAAATACGCAAAATACTCATCTGCTCATCGTAGTGAAATCTATCAAGAATTTACGGGGGAAATTGAATGATACTCAGCGGCAAAAAGATTTATCAAAAAGTTACAGAAAAAAAGATTATAATTTCTCCTTTTTCTCCCTCTCAGATTAATCCAAATTCATATAATTTCCGACTTGGAAATATATTAAAAGTATATAAAGATAAAGTAATTGATCCTAAAAAAGACAATACTACTACAACTATTGAAATTCCACCCGATGGCTATAGACTAGACCCTTCACGTATTTATTTGGGTCATACAAAAGAAGTAATGGGCAGTAACCACTATGTTCCAATTATACGTGGGCGATCCTCTATTGGCAGAATAGGACTTTTTATTCATATCACTGCTGATTTAATTGATATTGGATCTATTAATCAATGGACTCTGCAAATGCATTGTGTTCAACCTGTATTGATTTATCCTGGAATGATGATTGGTCAAGTAACATTTTGGAAAGTTAAAGGAGAAATTGTTTTATACAATGGAAAATATCAAGGAAGCCGTGGCCCTATGTCTTCAAAGATTTATAGGGATTTTGTAAAACAAAAAGAAATATAAAAAAATAAATTTATGCAAAAAATATCGATCAAACTAATTATTACTGCTCTTTGTTTTTTTAATTTCAATCTTCAAGCCATGGAGCCGGGTTGTGATTTGCAATCTATCGATGACATCCCAGAATATTGCGTGTCTTTGGTAAAAAAATTATCTGAGCAGCCGTTAATTACAAGTTATGATTCTACTATTAAACATCATCTACCATGTAGAAGTTTACCTTTGCAAAACGATTGTGATGGCCCAATATGCAGAATTTTGAGTGAGAATGCAAAGTTAAAGATAGAAGAAAATTGGCATGTTCATGACTATGGAGACGGTTGCAATCCCTACAAAATAGAACTTTGGTTAACAGATGGATTTGCACCATGTTCACTAAATACGCTCCAACTCCAATACAAAGACACTATTGAAAAATTAAAGCCTGGTTGGCAACCAGATTCTTCAAAAAAACTCAAATCTCTATTCGCTCAATATGCTGGAAAAGATAAAACGGACCATTTATCTGAATGGTGTTTATTTTCCAAAACTAGATCCATATTACAAGAAGATATTTTCATTAAGTGCTTAATCGCAAAATTCGGATTAATTGGTGCTGTATCCTGCCATGACCATTGGAATCCAAATATAGGAATCTTATACGAAACTATGTATCTTCTTGTTAAAAAAGATTATATCGCGCAAGTTAATTCAATTTTTGGTTTTGGATTAACTATATCTGATTAATCTTTGCCACACACTCTCCTTATTTTCGAAAACGGCAACAAACGAAAATAGCGCAAATATTATTCATATATAAAAAAATAGATCGGCGAACGACAAAATTTTTGCTACCATCTCAATGTTCAAAATTTTCTACATTTTTTACTAAAGGAGTTTTTATGAAAAACAAATTGTTTTTATTTCTCGTCACAATTTTGGCTGCAACATTCGCATGGTTTTATCTTACAAAAAAACCTAGCTTAAAAATTTCAACTACATACACAGCCTCACTCAACGATGCAAAGTCTGATCAAATAAAAGTTTTACTTTTTCTCGCTCTTCCTGGTTCTGGTAAATCTGAAGTTCGTACATTTTTAGCAAGTCTTCCTCAAAAAGAACGTATTAAAAAATTTGGCATCGGAGAAACAGTAGAATTTGATGATTTCCCATATGTATTTTTTATGCGCAGAGTTAGTGATGAATTAACTGCACGAAAACACGAAGGCATGTTTTTCCGTTCACCAGCATTGCCATTTAGAGAAGCAAGAGATTGGGGAGTTCTTATTCATTTAGTAAATGAAGACTATGAAGATGTAATTACTCAAAATAAACCCGTTGTTGACTCTGCCGCCGAATGGTTATTTGATCGCATCGATGCTGCACGCAAAAAAGTTGGTGCTGAACCAGAATTTAAAACTTTAAGTATTAAACTTCGCAAAGAAATAGCAAACGCGGTAGAAAAAGATGCACAAAAAATTTTAAATCATAAAATAAAATTAATTACAGAAAATCCAAGTTTAGATAAAAAAACAGTAATTATAGAATTTTCTCGCGGCGGTGCTGACGCATCACCAATGCCACTTCCCGCTCCACACGGTTATCGTTATTCATTGGAACAACTACATCCTGACATTTTAAAACATACATCCATCTTATACATTTGGGTTACTCCAGAAGAATCCCGCAGAAAAAATGAGGCGCGCGTTGATCCAAAAGATCCAGGCTCAATTTTAAATCATTGCGTACCACGCGCCGTTATGTTTGCAGATTACGGTTGCGATGATATTGATTGGTTAACAAAAACATCCGGCAAACCAAATACTATTAAAATTAATACGTACGGAAAAACTTATTATTTGCCTGTTGGAAAATTTGACAACAGAGTTGACCAGACAACATTTGTTCACAAAAAACATAACGATTGGGATAAAAAAGAAATTAACTCGTTACGCAAGTCATTAAATGACGCTTTTAAGCCTCTGGTTTAAAAATAATCTTGAATTAAAAAGATATCTGTATCAATCCAAAATATGGATATCTTTTTGATTCAGTTACATTAAATAACAAAAAAGGAATTTTTTATGAATCATACAACTTATGACCAACTAACAAAAATTCAAAAAAATTTACTCTCCGAAGCAAAAGAATGCATGAAAAATTCTTATGCTCCTTATTCAAATTTTTCTGTTGGCGCCGCACTTTTAACTCATAATAACACAATCGTTACTGGAACGAATTTTGAAAATGCCGCATACGGAAGCACTATTTGCGCGGAAAGAACCGCTATATTAAAAGCAAATTCCATGGGCCATCGAAGATTCAAAGCTATTGCAATTATAGGGTCCAACAAAAACATAGACTTAAACACATTTGCTGCACCTTGTGGAAGTTGCCGACAAGTTCTATATGAAGCATCACAAATTTACAATGAACAATTAGATGTTATTATGTCATCAACTAAAATGGACAAAATTATAATAAGTCCAATTGAAAAACTGTTACCACTTGCCTTTGGTCCTACAGATTTAGGAATAGATACAAAAAAATATCAAACCTAAATTTTATCACAACTTCTTTAATTCTTGTTTGTAAATTCAATCTTCTGCTAATTTAACCGTATGTTATTTGTAAATTAATTTACAGGCTTTTAGAAAAGGAGATCTGTGTGAACAAAAATTTCAAATTAATCTTTCAAGCAATTTTAATTACTGCGACTGCTGCCTTTTGTATTAATATGGGCACAAGTACATACAAAAGAAACACAGTAAAAAAAGGTCCAGAGTTTTTTAAGTTAAAAGTTGGTAGACCTGTTTTATCTGCAACCATAATTGATGGGAAATCAAGTGGAGAATTTCAAAACATTCGTTTTTTTGACCCATCAAATGGTAATTCTATTAAAAAAAATGGGGAAACAAAATTCAGTGCTTTTAGCCAAACTGTAGGCAACGATTCTTTAACAGAAGTTGATTTAGAAAAAATACAAGAAATAGAAATTGTACAATCAGTTGTTGAAGCCAAATCTAACGTTAAATCTAATTTGATGTTCTCTATTATTCGAGTCGTTCCAAATAAAGGAAGAGTAATTGAAAATCTTCTTGCGCCAAGAGATATAGAAGTATGCGCAAAATCGGTAGAAACAGGCCTAACACAATCATGGTTTTTACACACAATTAATAGAATTACCGATATTCAAATTGCCACTGCAAAAGATATGGTTAATGAAACTAAGCCAACCTGGTATCCACAAGACTATGGTAAGAAAAAACCGTAATAACTTTATCAATATCTGGCGGCCACTTGAGCATACTTACAATAATCGCACGGTCCACCTTTGTAATTTCTGCCAGACCTTGGAACTGAATCTAATTCCAAACAATCATAAATTTTTTGGATTTCACGATCAACCCAAGAATCATCTATTTCACACGGAATTAACGAGATATCAAATTTTAATGCACCTTCCAACTCCACAGCAAGTTCCAAATTCCAAGACATAAATCGTTTACTTTTTTTTGTTTTACAAAAAAGAAAATACGCAGTTTTTGAAACCGGCGGATATGTTTTCTTTAAAAGCCATTGATAAATCGCAACTTGTCTTACATAATTATCATACACAACAGCTTCATCTTTAGACGTTGTTTTATAATCTACAATAATCAAATTATTGGTATCTCGATCCATCCAAATATCATCAATAGCACCCGTAATTAAAAAGTTTTTTCCTTTATCATAATATTCTAGACCTGCGTTTAATCCATCTCGCCACTTATCAATGTCTTTATGTTGAAATGGAACAAAATTTAAATTATATAATTGAAACAAGGCATGCAGTTGTTGCGGATCTCTATACAAATCAAATTCTCTTTTTAAAGTTTCATCCGCTTCTTTCTGTAAACCAAACCCCCCTTCCCCTGGTCGCCTTATCCCATATCTACAATTTAAATAAAAGCATCGCGGACATTGCATAAATAATTCTATTTTGGCGCGACTCAATAAAAAGGGTTCTCCTCCGCGAGGAGGATATCTATAACTTCCACAGCGACGCTTTCTTTGCTCGCCAGAACTTGATGTTGATGGTCGCTTTCTTCCTGACTCCCCGCAATAAATATTTGGATTTAAGCCGATGATAAGAAAAAGAAAAATGATAATTTTTCTCATTATTAATTCCTTTGTAATGAATAAAAGATGAGACCACGGTATCTGTTTTTGTATTAAATGTCTAACAATCTTGACAAACTACCACATCTCTGGGATTATTATGAATATATATTCAAATTAATTATAAAAACTTTTTAACAAGAAAGGTGTATATTATGCCAAACTTTGATGGAACAGGCCCTAGAGGAATGGGTTCAATGACAGGAAGAGGGTTGGGAAAATGCAACAACAAACAAGAGTTTGGGCAAGGCCGCGGTCGTGGTTTTGGACAAGGATTTGGCTGCCGTTTTGCAGAATATACTACTCCGCAAGAAAAACTTGAAGCTCTCAAAACATACAAAAAAAATCTTGCCGCCGAAATAGACGCTTTAGAAAAAGAAATCAAATAAAAATGGTTAGACCAATAAAACCAAGATTTCTTAGAGGAAATCCAAGAATTTCTTATTTTAAACCTCAAGGGATGCCGTTAAGAAATTTAGAAGAAGTCATTCTGGGAGCTGATGAATTTGAGGCAATTAAACTACACGATAGTGATAATTTAAATCAAACTGATGCTGCAAAAAAGATGCAAATTTCACAACCAACATTTGCAAGAATTTTAAATCGCGCATATAAAAAAATTGCACAAGCACTTGTAGAAGGCTATGCAATAAGAATAGACAAAAGTGACTACAAAAATGAATTATAAAACGATAACCTTTTTAATAATTCCATGCTTTTCTTTATTCGCTACATGCGAAGGATATGCATGGAGAAACTATAAACACCGTAACAGAGGAGTTTTGACAATGGAAAATAGACCAAAAAGAGATGGGCAAGGCCCTTTTAGAGATGGAAGAGGACCAAATCCTGACTGCCCTTTAAAAAAGGGTAATTCTGATTCTGCCGAAACAATAAATAATGATGGCAGAAAACTGAAGCGTGACGGAACCGGACCAAACAAAGATGGAAACGGACCTCGTGAAAGTGACTTAGGACCAAAGGACGATTGTCCTAAGAACTAAATTCAAGATTATTTAAAAAGAAAGAACCGTACTTTAATTGTACGGTTCTTTCTTTTTAAATAATGCCAAATTAAAATCTATGATACATTCGTAAAATTTATTTTAAAAAAAGGAGAACTCCTAATGGCAAAAAAATCGAATGTCATAAAAATTGGTAAACAAATTTTGGGCGGCACATTAATAATTCTTGGAATAGCAGGATTATTTCTTCCTTTTATGCAAGGAATTGCATTCATAATCGCCGGCACAATTCTTTTGGGAAATAAACAATTATTAGATTTTTTTAAAAAGATTCTTAAAAAATTCAAGAAATAAAAAAAGCCCACCAAATTTTGGTGGGCTTTTTTTATAAAAATTAACTCAATTTTTCAAATGCTTTTATAATAATTTTTAACGAATCCAAAACCGCGTCTTCGTAGTCCGCATAAAATGTATCCTCACGCCTATGGGCTATTACTGGACATATCGCACCAGTACGACAACCAAGAGCTCCGCCAAAATGACAGATAAATGATGCTTCCATTTCCATATTTTCAGCTTTTAATTCTTCAAAAACAATTTCAGAACAAACTCGATCTATATTTGGTACTGTAAGTTTAACGCGCGAAATATCACGTCCCTGGTTAGCAAAAAAACCAGCACTCGAAACCGTTATTCCTTTTATAACTTCTACATCTTCTTCAGCAGCAGCACAAAAAAGTGCTTCTACAATTTCTTGAGATGCTTTGGCGGCGTAAGGATGAATTTTACCACAGAAACGATCAAACGGTCTGGTTACTTTATCAATCGCCTGTTTAAATAAATATTCAAGTCTTGTCGTCTCGTCTGTAGCAGGAACATCATAAAACAAACCAGTATTGTCTAATCCTACTGTATACTCAGTTATAATAGGAATCCCAAGTTTTGTTGTAGATTGTAATGCCCCAGAAGTTCCTAGTCGAATAATATTTAACGTCTCATACAAAGGAACAGCCCTACGCTCACTCGTTTGTAAATCAATCTCATTAAGAACAATTAATTCATTTAGTACAATTTCCGTTGACGGAGTCCCCATCCCTGATGTAACAATACTAACCCGCAAACCACTTGGTGTTATCCCTGTAATGGTACGCAAACCTCTATGCGAAACATCAAATCTATCTACAGGCAATAAACAATGGTTCGCTAATACTGGAACACGATCAGGATCGCCAACAATAATAATATTAGGAGCTAACTGCTCCGGCGTAAGTTGTAGATGATACACTTTTCCATCAATTATAGGTAAATCGGCCGCCGTATATTTAACAGCATTTAATTCTACGGATTGAAAAAAAGTTAATACAACAAAAACACCAGCTATAATTCTCTTCAACATAACATCCTTCCTTGGGTAAACTAGACCTATACAACTCAATTATACTGCATTATTTTTACGCGTTGCCTGATGCTACCACCACCATTGCATAAGTCAATAATTAAAGGATGTTTTTGATCTCAAAATATAAAATATTTTACTAACGAGCCGGAATTATTTTTCTAGTCATCAACCCAACATCTTCATCGCGCTTTAACAAATCTTTTATCACAACAGAAGTCTCGGATTCATTAAATGGTATTCCTAAATGTTTCTTACAATATTTTACCAATTTGCGATCGTCAACCTGAAACGGCGACATAAATTTTCTATCTTGTTTGACTGGTCTAAATTGCAAGCGTGCCTCATCCACATATCTTCTAAAAAATTCTTGATAGTACTCCATTGCGCGCTCTTTACTTATTTCATTTTCACTATATTTAGGGAAAAAACTTAATGGATTTTTCTTACACTTGGATCTATAAAATTTATCTTCTTTTTTATACACAGCAAACCACGTAGTTTTTTCTTCACCACTTCTTCCAAACGCAGCAACAACATTTTTTAATACTTCTCGCTTCTCCCCGCGTTCTACTTTATTATCCTTAACAACACTTGGAAAATGATCAATTTCTTTTACAACAAAAAACTTTTTTACAGCCAAGCGGGAATCTAAATTAAAAATACTAAATTGATTATCACTGCATTGAATTTTATTTATAAAATGAAGTGCAACCCCTGGATTCATAGAAACAAAAGATGTACCACTCCAAACACTCATTGGAACACGCACAATTGACGGATAAAGCAATGCAACGGATTTATCTCTTAATCCTATAATTCTATTTTCTAATTCATAATTTTTCACACTCATGTGCGACAAAATTTGAACATCATTATCTATATCTATGGCTTGAAAAAAATTTGTTCCAGGAAGTTTTATAGATGGAATTGCTGCATAACCAATCCCACTAATATAAGGCGCAACATTATGCAAAATACTCTTAAACGGTGATATAGAAAACCCTTGTTTCTTTTTAATTGAAGTCCAAAAACCAAACAAGCTCCTTAATGAATTAAAAAATCCATTAAAATTTACATATGATCTTAATTTACTTAATGGATAAGCAGGGTCATTCTTATCAAAAGATTCACGGTATATAAATGGATAATGACCTGCCGGAGCAAGTAAAAGACCCCTCCAATTGAATAATTCCGCGATAGGCGTCATAACAGTAACAGAAACTTCTGCAACAGAACCAACAGAAACTATATAATTTAAATTTAATGGTTTTATAACATCTTTATTTGTAGAAGATAATTTTTCAAACGACGCTTTTTGTAAATGTTTGCCACCACCAAAACACGTCAAATAAAACAAAAAGCGTGTTATTATCCCTTCATTTAAAAATTTCAAAAATGACGTAAATTTGGAACTCTCCATTCCTGCAACCCATGGCTCCTTCTCTATCAAAGATATATCTTCTCCCACTCTCTCAGTCTTTTCATCTTGCAGCCGCTCTAACATTTTTTCATAATAAATAATCCTATTACTCTCCTTTTTTTTCTTCTTTTCTTCGTGAATCTTTTTCTTTAATATTTTTTCAACTTTTTTTCTTGTCGGTTTAAATGGCGAAGAACCATGCCCTATCAAAAAAATGTTCCATTTCCCTATATCTTTCTCCTTATTCAAAAACATATCTTTAATAGGAGCCCAATCAACAGGAGACGAAATTAATCCAAAAAAATTTTTAAATGTTTTTTTAAATACAGGCTTCCAAGTACTAAGAACAGAATCAACAGAAATTTTTTCTAAATACTTACTGTCCAAATCGAAACCAACCATATCAGAAGTTAATTTATCTTCTTTTCTTGTTTTTGGAATAAGAAGACAAATATCAGAAGAAACATGTTTATAAATATCCCACAAATTTTCATCAAAAGGAGTCTGCCATAAAATATAGCTCTCCTTTATTATATCCGCAGACATTATTTCTTTCCAACGCGATTTATCAGCCACATAATCAAAATACGCATCTGCGATTTTGGCCTCTTTAGTCATAAATTCCGTAAGATCTTTATGGCCAACAGGAGTTTTGTCCCATCTTTTTCTGGAACCATATGGTGATTCATCAAGCATTAAAACCCATTTTTTCACACTATCAACCAAAAACTTTTCAGCTGACTTAGAATCGTTTTTAAGATTCTCATTAAATCTTTTTCTTTTAGATAAAAAATTATATACAATACCCCCTGTTGTTATTATTGGAGCAGCTCTCTGTGCCACCGCAACAGAAAAATAAGAAACTGTTGCGTCAATACCGAATGGAGAATAATAATTACACTTCCCTTTGTGATTCAAAATAATAATTGCATTTCTTGTACGATTATCTGCGGAATTACAAATATTAAAAAATAAAAAAGATGCCCACGCCAAAACAAATATTGATAAATAATTTCTATTGAATTTCATACTCCCCCCTTTAAAAATCAATTTCCCCTAAATTTGATTAGTTTAATAATACACAACTTGCAATTACAATATCAACATACAAAAATAGCCGGACTAAAAAATTGTTTTTCAGACCGGCTATTTATTAAATCTTAAAATACTGTTTTTAACTAAGCGTAATTTCCGCACGCCTATTTATAGCAAGTTCTGCTACCATTTCAGTACGATCGGTTTTATCTGTCCAAATAAGTGGCATTTCCGCTCCACAGCCAACAATCTTAACTTTGCTGGCTGGTATTCCTTTTTTTACCATCTCGTCTTTTATTACTTTTGCACGCCTCTCAGAAAGTGACAAATTGTAACTTGCAGCTCCTAGTTGACACGAATGTCCCAAAATAATAACCTCTTTCCCTTCCTCAAGAGCCTCTTTCGCGATTTCAATATTTTCTGCAACTATATCTTGCTGATCGCCACGAATTGCATTTTTGTTTAAATCAAAATTAATATTTTTAAATGTAAATAATTCTTTTTCCTCTTCCCAAAGGATTGGTTCGTCATCTAAAACCGCTTCTTCAATTGCCAATGCCTGTTCTTCGGCTATATCCCCTTCATCAATAAAAGCAAAATCCGCCACTGAATCGGCATCAAGAAACTTTTCTTCGTCATATTCGTACACAGGAATATCGTTTTGTGCAACTTCTTTTGCCGCAGAAATAACCGCTCCCTTCCCGGATTCAGTATTTTTTTTACCACACCCACCCAAAAAAAATACTGTTAAAGCGCAAAAAGCTACCAAAATCTTTCTCATATTGATTCTCCTATTAGGTATAAAAATAGATTAAAAAGACCTCTAACTCACTAGAACGAGACAACGGTAACACATTTTTAATAAATTTCCTACTCATAATTAACGCCTTGCGTTATAATTATGCATATTAGTATTGTTTAATAAATAGCAAAGTAAATTATTTTAAGTAATTTCATTATTATAGGAATCAGTAAAAAGTATGCTGAAAAAAATTCTGATTAATTCATATCCATGGTTAACTCGTGTAGCAGTTCTACGAAACAACAAGCTACAAGACATATATTTTGACTCTCACTCAAAAAAAGAACTCGAAAAATGTTTCTTTAAAGGCAAGATCTCAAAAGTCCTTCCTGGTATCCAAACAACATTTGTTGATATCAAACAAGAAAGAGCCGGATTTTTGCATATTTCAGAAATTGACCGAGCGTTAGCTGCAGAAAAAATGCCGGAGTTAAGTGACGAAGAATCAATTGGCTCTGCCAACTTCGCACACGCTTTAAAACAAGCGATGGATATTGGGAAAATATTCAAAGAAGGAGAAGAAGTTCTTGTTCAAGTAATAAAAGAACCCGTATATGAAAAAGGTGCAAAATTAACAACCTGTTTTACACTGCCAGGAAAACTCGTTGTTTTAATGCCAAATATTCCCCAAATAGGAATTTCTAAAAAAATTGAATCTAAAGAAGAACGAACAAGATTGCGAGAAATAATTTCAAAAAATTTGCCCGCAGGAATGGGAGCAATTTTAAGAACAACAGCAGAGGGGCGCACAGAAAAGGATATAAATCATGATCTTTCTCTGTTGATTTCTACATGGAAATCTATACAAAAACGATTTAAAACAGCAACAATCGGTGAAATGATACACGAAGATTTACCAATAACTTTGCGCGCAATAAGGGAACATTTAGATGACGACATTGAAGCAGTATTAATTGATAGCGTCGAAGACCAAAAAGCTGTTTATAAATTTGTAAAAAATGCAATGCCGGAACAAATATCAAAAATAAAATTGTATGAAGCCCCCAATTCTCTCTTTGCTCAATTCGATATAGACAAACAAATAAATGAAGCCTTACAAAAAAAAGTTATATTAAAATCTGGCGGGTCATTAATCATCGAATCAACAGAAGCTATGACTGTTATAGACGTCAACACCGGTAGGTACATCGGAAAAAGTAATCTTGAAGAAACTATTCTAAAAACAAATCTCGAAGCCGCAGAAGAAATAATTAGACAATTACGCCTAAGAAATATCGGCGGAATTATCGTGATCGATTTTATCGATATGGCTAATCAAACCAATAAACAAAAGCTATCACGCTTCTTAGAAAAAACTTCACGCGAACAAGATAAATTGCAATCAGTCGCGCTTAAAGTATCAGAATTTGGACTTATTCAAATGACTCGGAAGCGCACAGGAAAAACCCTTGTCCACCAATTAATGAACGAATGTCCAATGTGTCATGGCGCTGGTTTTATAAAATCAACAAACACAATTAGTTGCGAAATACTAAAAAAATTCTATACTGCTATGCAAAAACAACAAACAACTGGAAATATTATTCTTTCCGTCCCAAATAAGATATTTGATTATTTAATACATAATGAGTTTCAATCTATTATCAGGTTAGAAAAATTGTTGCATAATAAAATAATCCTTGAAAGTAATGAGCGATTGGAAGATACAGAATTTGCTATATTCCCACAAAAAGATAAAAAATCAAATTCATGAAAATCCAAATTATTTCATAAAAATAATAAACTAAAACGATAGGCCTTGATGTTAAAAGAATGCAAAAACATACTTGATTGTTATCCTGAATACGAAGTTGTTATAGGAATAGAGGTTCACACTCAACTTAAAACTAAGTCTAAAGTTTTTTGCTCCTGCCCAAATCAATATGGCGATTCTCCAAATAAAAACACTTGCCCTATATGCGCTGGCCATCCCGGAACTCTGCCTGTTTTAAATCGAACAGTAGTTGATTTTGCAATTAAAGCAGGATTAGCAACGCATTGTGAAATCTCAAAAGTTTCTGATTTTGTAAGAAAACATTACAACTATCCAGACCTCCCTAAAAATTTTCAAATAACACAAGGTGATAAACCTATTTGCAAAGAAGGTTATATCCCTATCGACATGCCAGATGGAACCGAAAAAAAAATTCGTTTGAACAGAATTCACATAGAAGAAGATTCGGGTAAAAATATTCACACAGAAGCAAATTGTTCATTTGTTGATTTAAATAGAGCTGGAACGCCATTGCTTGAATGGGTAAGTTATCCAGATATTTCTAGTGCTTTCGAAGCAAACGAATACCTAACACGATTGCACTCCATTGTACGATACATCGATATCAGTAATGCGAACATGGATGAAGGATCATTCCGTGCCGATATTAATATCTCAATTAAGAAAAAATCGCAAAAAAAACTGGGCACAAGAGTAGAATTAAAAAATATCAATTCATTTAAATTTATTAGACAAGCAATTGACTACGAAATAGAACGACAAATTAAACTGCTAGAATCTGGGAAATCAATCAAGGAAGAAACTCGACTTTGGGATTCAAAAAAACATACAACCTTTTTTATGCGAACAAAAGATTCCACAGACGATTATAGATTTATGTCAGAACCAGACTTGCCTTTGATTATAATCGATCAACAATGGCTTAAGCGAATTAAACCTGAAATCCCGGAATTACCACACCAAAAGTTTCATCGATTTCAAAAAGAATATTCTTTATCTGCTAGCGAAGTAGAAGCTTTAATTGATAATCCACAAGTATCTAATTTTTTTGAAAAAACAATTCTTATTTACAATAAGCCCAAACAAGTCTGCAATTGGTTATTACGAGATGTTTTAGGATTTATAAATGAATATAAAAAAGAATTATCTGAAGTAAAAATAACACCAGAAACATTTGCCGAACTTATTGCGGAAATAGATAAGGGAATTATTAACAGCAAGGTTGCACAAGGTGTCTTTATAGAAATGGCTACAACGGGTAAATATCCATCTATAATCATTCAAGAAAAAGGATTAAAACAAATAGAATCTGTTGAAAAAATAGAACCTGTTATATTAGAAATAATCAAAAACAATCCTGAACAGGTAGAAAAATATAGAGCTGGTAAAGAAAGACTTTTTACATTTTTTGTTGGACAAGCAATGAAAACAACAAAGGGAAAAGCTAATCCTAAAACCATAAACGAGTTGCTAAAAAAATATTTAAATAAAAATTAAAAGGAACAAAATATGAGAAAACAATTTTTTACATTTTCATTCTTTGTATTACTTGTTGCAATACTTCCGAATTGTGGAAAATATGAACCACAAACATTTAGAATGCCATATGAACCACCACAGGAAAAAAATGGCATTTCACTACAAACACATAAACTTAGTAAAGATGAATACCGTGAATATTTCACACCAAATAAAAAATTGTTTGGTAAAGATCCTGTATTACAAGATTTTATCCCGGTTCAATTATTAATCACAAATAACACAAACAAAACATACCTTCTTTCCGGTAATAATATTGCTGCTCGCCTAGAAATGAAACAAAATATTGCCAACAAAATGCACTACAAAGCTTCTTATTGGCCAGCATATACTTATGATAAATTAGGAAATAAACAATATGATGCCACAAGCGATGCTTTAAATAAATCCTTCAGGGCCAAAGCAAAAGAACAAAATAAACAAATTGACCGAGATGCTACAGCACGGATTATCGATAGTAATGATGAAATAAAAATAAGACCGGGTACAAAATTAAATAAAGTATTCTTTATGCATAAGCGAAGTTTTTACTCACCAATAACAATTAAACTTGTTGACGACAAAAACGAAAAGCCTTTAATTTTTGATGTCTACCTATAAAAAATAAGCGGTCATGTAGAAATGTTAAATTATCTTGTTGGAACCATAAAAGAAATCAACGAAAAAGTTGTAACCGTTTTGGTAAACGGAATTGGTTTCGAAGTGCGCGTCCCAAAAACAGATGGCCTTTTAATCGATAAAGAACATGAATTCTATACATATTTACATTGGAACCAAGAAAAAGGCCCTAGTTTTTATGGCTTTCAAAACGAACTAACAAAAATTGTTTTTTTAATGATTATTAGTTGTCCAAAAATTGGTCCCGGAATTGCGATTACTATTCTTTCTCAGATTGATACCGCACAATTTTTAGAAATTATTACATCACAAAATGAAACCGCACTCAGCGCTGTCAACGGCATCGGCGCAAAAAAAGCTGAATTGTTAATTATGCAATTAAAAAACAAAGCGGCTAAGCTTCTTTCTTCTGGCGCAATTAAAGGTGATGAGAATCAAAATATTATGCAATGGCAGGATATCACGAATGTGTTAACGTCTTTAAATTATTCTAAACCAGAAGTTTCTAAAACTCTTGGTTTTTTAACCGAACAGTTTGCCGGAAAAAAATGTGGGCTCGATCAATTGATTCGAGCCTCACTTAGTTTTTTGTCTCAAGAAAAGATGTAAATTACTTCACAGCCTCTTTTAGTTTTTCACCAACAGAAACATTCACCATTTCTGATTTTGTTGCGTCTGCATGATTTTCAAAACCAAGTTCAACAATTTTATCTATAAACTCTGTTGTCTTAATTCCAAGTTCTGCCGCTTGATGGAAAATACATGTTGCGGGAGTTAATCCAGGAAGTGAATTAAATTCTAAAAACACAACTCTGTGTTCACCGGTAGAACTTTGTTCCAAGGTTTGATAAAAACAATCTATGCGCACATAACCTTTGCAGCCAACAGCCTTGTACGCGAGCTTCATTTCTTCTTTTACAAAATTTAAAATATCTTCACTCAGTGGTGCGGGGGTTTGATTTTCTCCCGCTCCTGGCAAAAACTTTTCTTCTATAGAAAGAATTTCTCCTTGCGAAACAGCCTGGCTTGGCGGCATTGCAATAATTTCTTCGTTACCGTAAACACCGCACGTCAACTCCATACCTGTAAGAAATTCTTCAATTAAAATATGTTTTTTGTTTTTCGAAAATATTTTTTCTACCGCAATAACTAATTCATCCTGGTTGTTTACTCTTTCAACAAACATACTACAGCCATCATCGTGAGGTTTTACGATTAATGGAAAAGAAAAACCATCAACTTTTTTGTTGGTCTCCCATTCTTTCTTTGATAACAAATATTCTTTTGGTGTAGAAAAGCCCTTCTCACTTAAAAAAGAATTTGTTTTGTATTTATCCATACATAAAGCACTCGCTAAAATACCTGACCCATTGTATGGCAAACCTAACATTTCTAACGCTCCTTGAACCGCTCCTCCTTCACCCTTTCCGCCGTGCAAAGCAATAAAAACAAAGTCGCAAATTTCTGGAAGCTGTGCCCATTTTATTTTTAGATCCTCCGTCACCATGTCAGCGATTTCTTTTGTTGAATTTTGTACCAACAAGCGCGTAGTCATTTTAAATAATTCCATGTCTTCTCTAACAAAAACAGGAACAACATCGTACTTGGAAGGAAGTAATTTGTAACAAACGTTTCGACCTGTTTCTAACGAAATTTCTCGCTCGTGCGTTTCCCCTCCCATCAGAACAACAATTCGTTTTTTTGTCATACCTATTCTTTCTGTTTTGTTTGGCAACACTTTTTTATGCCATATTGTTCTAGTTCTAAATCAATTAAATAATTAATAAGTTGCAAATGATTCATGTTTTTTTCTGCCGCCTGATTAAATATAAAACTTGCCGGCCCCATACCAGAAAGCGTGTTAGGATCTATAATAACAACCTCTCCATCCGCTGTTAAAAATCCATCGATTCTAGAAATCGTTTCCGATCCTAAAACTTTTGATGTTTTTATACATGCTTCTTCTATTTTTTTAAATTCATCTTTGCTGCAACGTGCGGGCGTAATTTTTATTGCACGTCCAGGCATATATTTTTGTTCGTAATCAAAAAAATGAGAATCTTTTTCTAGAATAACTTCTGTTACAGAAAGCGTTGTCCATTTTTCACCAGATTCATCAATATCGCGACTTTTTTTCTGCAAAGAAATACATGAAAATTCTAGCCCTGTAATTTTTTCTTCAATAACTACATCTTGCGGTTTTAAAACTTCTTCAAAGGACGCTTTGTTTAATGCCGAAAACAATTCTTCTTCTTTAAAAACAACACTGATTCCAACACTTGATCCCTCAAATGCTGGTTTAATAACTAACGGAAATTGCAAATTTTGATTTTGTAAAATTTGCAAAATATCTTCTAAGCAATAAGTTTTTATTTGACTTACTGTTAAAACAATTCCCCGCGGCACACAAACGCCATTAAATTGTAAAAAGTCTTTTTGAGCTATCTTGTTAATTCCTAAAGCACTCGCAAAAACTTTCGATCCTAGATATGGAATATCAAGAACTTCTAACATTCCTTGAAGCTTTCCATCTTCCGCATATTGTCCATGTACAGAAATAAATACAAAATCAACTAGATGTTTTAAATCATCCCAACAAACTTTTTCTGCTTCTTGTGGTAACCGATGTTCAAAATCAGATATTTTTCCGCGATGCAAAAAGCGCCACGGTAAAATATAAATATCTCTGTTTTGTGTTTGAAAAATAGGAATAACCTCATACAATTCTTCGTCCACATGATCGCAAATTGTTCTTCCAGAATTAAAAGAAACTTCCCTCTCAACCGATATTCCCCCCATCAAAACGCCAATTTTTAATTTTGTTTTTTTTGCCTCTAACATAAAAATCTTTATCTATAAAAAATATAATTTACTACATAAGATTTATTCCAACTCAGCTTACATAAATCAATAAATTTTGTCTTATGAAAAATTAATTTTTTTATAAAGAATTTTATAAAACTATGGCTCTTAATTTTTTTAATGCGTCCTGATAATTTTTATCAGAAAAAATTGCCCCCGCAACACCAACATTATCAACGCCTTTTTCTTTCAACATTACAATGTTGTCTTTTCCAATTCCACCGTCCATTGAAATTAAAAATGATAGTTGTTTTTCTTTGCGAAACTCAACAAGTGGTGCAACTTTTTCTACGACAGAAGGGATAAATGATTGACCAGAAAAACCCGGTTCTACTGACATTAAAAGAACAACATCAAGAAGATGTATAATGTCATATATTTTTTCTAAAGAAGTTTTTGGGTTTATGGCAATTCCAACCTGCCAGTTTTTTTGTTTTACTTCTTCTATAATTTTTTTTGCATATTCAATATTTTTAACAGCTTCTATGTGAAAAATAAAAGCATCTTTTTCACGCAACTCAATTCTTTTTATCCAACTCAATGGATTATCTACCATCAAGTGAACATGTAATGGTTCATTTATTTTTTTTGCAAATTCATTAACGAACATTGGTCCCCAAGTTAAATTTGGAACAAAATGATCATCCATCACATCAATATGAAAACCATCACATATACCATCTAATTCCATAATTGTTTTTTCTAAATTAAGAATGTCGGCAGAAATAATTGATGGATAAATTTCCATAATTTTCTTTCTTAAAATGTCACAATTTTTGCAACAGGTTGTCCCATTTTTACTTCAGTCTCATAATTTTCTTTTGAACGATCTAAAACTTTTTGATCAACTTTTATTTTTCCCTTTTCAAATAAAAGCACAATCGTAGAACCACCAACAGCAAAATATCCAACTTCTTCACCTTTTTTATTAGATACTTCTGGCTTATAGGTTTCTATAATTGTTCCAATAAACATCGCCCCAACAGCAACCATTACAACATCCGAACATTGTTTTGTTTTCAAAATAGTTAAATTCCTTTTATTTGTTTGTAATGGTTGGTTGCCAGCTCTAAACACAATTGGATTGACAGAATCATATTGACCATCAATCTTCCTGACAATAGATGGCACACAGTCTAAAGGGAAATGATAACGATGATAATCACATGGTGCTAAACGAAAAATTAATAACGTTCCATTCTGATAACGATCAGCCAATTCTTTATTCTGTAAAAATGTCTCTAATTCAAATGGTTTGCTTTTTACAAAAAAGCGAACGCCTTGCGAAACTTCAGAAAACGCCAACATCTTGCTATCTGCTGGCGCTATAATTGAATGTGAATCAAAATCTATATCTCGAGCCCCTGGCTTCAATTTTCGTGTAAAAAAATCATTAAAAGATTTATATTTACCATTAGGCGGAGATTGAAAGTGATCCATATTTATATTGTATTTTTTTATATACCTTTTAATTTTTGATTTGCTAAATATTGTTTTATTAAACCAACCATATGCAGAACTAACCCACCCTTTCTTGACTATTTTTCTACAAAACCCGCCTAATGAGTTTTTGTATAAAAATCGCAACCCATTCATAAGTTCTATTTTTTCTTCGACTAAAACATCGTTTATATCATAGAAAAAAACTTTGTTGTCATTTTTCAAATTTTCATCCTGCTTACAATAAGACATATTAAATAAACCCATAAATAAAAATATTATAGCTACCCAATACCCATTCTTCATACTCCCCCCAAGCGCTCCCTAATAACAAAACTACTCTTCTAAATTTACAGCCTTATTATTGTAATGGTGTTTTATAATAACAGACACACTATCAAATAAACCCTTAACAAAATTTGCAGCTTTTACCCCTAAATATGCACGCAAACAAATTTTCAATTCCCCCAGTATTATTTTTCCTGTTGCCAAGGTCAAAAGATTTCGTTCTATAAGCAATTCCCTGTCTTTTTGTAAATCACAATTATTTAAATTTTTTACAAAATGCGGAATTGTAACCATCGCCGGTAATAACTCTTCTCCAATAGAAACACACCCACTATACAACCGTTCAACTAGACAAACAAGTTCGCTTACAAAACTATGCTTATCTAGCTTTTCTTCCTCGACAAGCAATACAGCAAGTAATGAATTAAATAACTCAATAGTCTCTTCTAACTCAATATCTATCTCTTGTTGTATATCAGCAGCTCTGAATAAACCTGCCGCATCCCGCAAAACAACACATGTCTCTAAAATATCTTCTCTTGTTTCTTTAGGCTTACAATCAACACAAGCAACATCGTCCTTATCTTCTTTTCCCCATAATATCGCAGACGTTTTTTCATGAATTTTTTCTACTACAAATAAAACTGCATCTGCCAAATAATGGTATAACGTCGAAAGCAATTCTGCCACAAAACTCAGAGCGTCGGGGGCAGAATTTAAAATCCTTACAATTAGTTTTCTTCGTAATGCCTCATCTTCAACAAGATAAACACACCTCAAAAATGGAGTCTGGGTTGACCTAATATCTCCTGATTGATCACTAGCTAATACTTGAACCATAGCCTCTGCAAGAGAAGTTAAATGCAAAATGGTTTTGTCTCTTGATAAAGCTCTATTTTCTTTGTGTGTAAAATCTGAAGCTGTAGCCAAAACAGTTGCCGCTAAATTCAAAACCGCCTGCGGCTTATCTTTTCTGTCAGCCGCAGAAACATTCCCAGCCTGTACGCATGTTGCCGCAAGCGCACCGAAAATATCACTCGCATGTACCTTTTTGCGACTTTTTATTTCTTCTAGTTTTGCCGCCGAATTATTTTCTTCAGTAGAAGTTTGTTGGATTTTGTACTGGAATGTAATTGTAAAATCACAACAATTAGTATTTACTTCAAATGCAACTGCATCTCCATTGGGCAAAACATAACTAGTCGATGAAGTATCATAAAAAATTCCCGGCGACTCATTATCGCAAACTTCATTCGCAATAACAAAATTTGCACTTAAAAATAAAACGCTAGCAAACACTGCAACTAATCTTGTATTCATCCTGAATCTCCTCCCTCTTCTAATATATCTTTTCTAATGCAAAAAACACAGAAACAAGCATAAAAAAATAATTTATACAAAAACAATGTTCCATTTCATCACAATATATTATTCACCTAACTCCCCACCCATAGGCCATGTCCGAGAAAAATCAATATGGTCGTCTTCCATTTTATGATACTTTACTAAAAACATAATGCTTTGAATCGAAAATTTAGCTTGACTCAATGTTTTTAAAAGAGATTCAATCGTCCTCCATTTTTTTTGGATCGACCATTCTCGACTTAAAAAAGATTGGTCAAAAGATAAAATAGCAACAGCACCTCCGTCAGCTACCGCAACAGATTCTAACAAGACTGTTCTTGCCAAAATTCGTTCTTCATATAAAAACGCAAGCCAATTATTAATAGTATGTTTTATGTTTTCGGATACATTTTTGAACCAAACAACTGACACTTCTTCATTCTGAAACCTATCATCCTTCCAATAAAATAATCTGATAATTTTTTTTGTTGATATGTTTTTTTTCACCTCCGTTGAAATTTTTTCTTTTCCCCAAAACCCAACCCAACGAATAATAAGCCAATTCCGCTGTAGTAAAAAGAAAAACATTCCTACAAATAAAAATAATCCTCCTAAAATTATATATTTTCTTTCTAGTTCTTTCACCTTTACAATTCTATAGACAATTCTTGCGCCAATTTAGTTAAATCGACTGAACCGCTGGTCTCTTTTCGATGAGAATCTGAATCCATATGAAAAGTAGAAAATTCTATAATCGCAGAAGTCTCATTTAAGCCAGTAAAGCGGTGCCACATTCCAATTTCGATATGCACAATATCGCCAATAGTCATAACTCGATTTTCTACTTTACCATCAAATTCCGTTTCCAATAAAATACACCCTTCTGAAACATAAAATGTTTCGTCTTTTATTTTATGTTGATGCATTGAACATCGGAAACCCTTTTTTATAACTAATTTCTTGCCGCAATATTTGTCATTATTCACAATCCACTCTTCATGCCCCCACACTTTTTCTACAAAATTTACAAGCTGATCAAGCTTAACTGCTGGTTTTATTTTATTTGTCATATCAAACCCTTCTTATGTAAAAAACAATAATTTAAACTGATAAAAACTATACATTAAAATATTTGCGCTCAATTTTATCATAAAAGATAAAAGATAACCAGGAGATAAAGCCTATGCCAAAAGATAAAATTTTAGTTGGCGCCCACATGTCAATTGAGGGAGGATTACATAAAGCAATTGAACGGGCCAAAAAAATCGGATGTACAACAATGCAAATTTTTACGAAAAATAACAGATCTTGGTTTGCAAAAAATATTTCCAACAAAGAAGCAAATATATTCAAAGAACATTTACAAAAATCTTCGCTAAAAAAAATAATGGCCCACGCTTCTTACCTAATTAATCTTGGTTCAAAAAACAAAGATGTTCTACAAAAATCAACTACCGCTCTAAAAAAAGAATTGGAGCGCTGTGAACAATTAAACATCCCATATCTTATAGTACACCCAGGCTCACATGTTGGCTTAGGCGAAGAAAAATCAATACAACAAATCGCAAAAACATTAGATCTCATTTTAAAAACAACAAGCGGAAAAACAAAAATTCTTTTAGAAACAATGGCCGGCCAGGGCACATCCGTTGCACACACATTTGAACAATTAAAAAAAACATACTCCCTCTGCTCACAGAAAAAAAATATTGGCATATGTTTTGACACCTGCCACGTTTTTGCTGCAGGCTATGATCTTACCTCTCAAGAACAATATAAAAAAACCTGGGCGAAATTTAAGCGCATTTTAGGCATACGCTTGTTAAAGGCTATACACCTAAATGATTCTAAAACAGAACTCGGCTCTAAAAAAGATCGACATGAAAATCTCGGCAAAGGGAAAATTCCTATAAAAATATTTGAGTTAATTATGAACGATTCATTATTAAAAAATATTCCGAAGGTTTTAGAAACTCCTAATGGAGAAATTTTTTACAAAAAAGAAATTGCCCTGTTAAAAAAAATGGTAAAATAGATTTTATTTAAAAACACACTTAAACCATATCAACGAAAATAGTAACAAAAAACCAATTAAAATCCAAAATGGCAATACGCCAAACAAAAACATAATTGCTAAAACAGAGAGAATGCTTGCCTTAACCCCTGTAAACCATAAGATTTTACGGACTCCCCATCCTTTTTTTCTTAAATAAAAAGAAAAATGGTGAGGGCTCCCTGTATAAAAAGGAATCTTATGATACATACGAATAACAATTAACGATGTTACTTCTAATAACGGAATTCCAACTAATAAAATTGGAATTAGTGCAATTAAAATTACCTCAAAAAAATAATTTCCTACTATAAATGATGGTATTGTAACTTTTTTATAAATAATACTGCTCCATGGAAACAATAACGGTACCGTCGCTAAAAAACCACCAATAAACAAAGAACCCGCATCCCCTAAATAAATTTTTGCCGGAGGTTTATTATGAAAAAAGAAACCAATTAATGCGCCCAAGAAAGTCGCTAATAATAAACTTAAAATATAATTTTTTAAAATAATCGCTATCACAAAAAAAGACGCCGCTGCGATAATAGCAAGAATAGTTGCAAGCCCATCCATAACATCAACTAAATTAAATGCGTTTACCACGGCCAAAATCCAAAAACCAGAACTTGCCAAATTTAAAATCTTAGAAAAAAAATGAGTTTTTAATGCAAACCCTCCTTTTAAAAAGCACAAAACAGCCAGTATTTGTCCCCCAAATTTTTGCATCGGTTTCAGCGTATTTAAATCATCAATCAAGCCGACAAACAACAACAAAGTTGTTCCCAAAATAAGCCACAAATCATTATTTGCAAATGGATAAAACAATGCCAGAATTGTTATAAATGATAAATAAATAGCAAGCCCTCCTAAATATGGAGTTGCTTTTTTATGTTGTTTTATTTTCCCGTCGGGAATATCCAAGAAAGCTCTTTTTCTCGCCGTTTCGGCTAAAACAGGAACCAAATAAAAAGAAAATGCAAAAGCTGCCAGCATTACAAATATGTGCCGCAAAAATATAAATATCATCAACCCTTCTCCTAAGTTGTTTTACAATCTTGGCAATCTAAGTTTATTATGAAATATATCAAAAAATAATATTTTTTCTTCTTTAGATAAAAACTCAAAACAAATATCTAAAATAAATACAAAATCTGAATTTATATTTTTGTCCTGTTTTAAAAAAGGTTTAATTTTTTGCCAATCTTTGCGTGTTGTAATCACCACATCATACTTATTATTTCGAATACTATCAGCAATATCAATCAGATCATCGCGTACATACAAGTAATGATCAGGATATTGAATAGTACTAAAAACATTTATATGTATTTTTTTAATTGATTCTACAAATTGTTCAAATGAACCTATGCCAGCAATTACACAAACTTTCTTACCATCAAAAAATTGTTTTGACACCTTTTCTTCTTTTGAATTATATATCCCAACAACCGAATGCTTTCCTGTAAATATATTTTTCTCAATTATTTTAGAAGAAAGTTTTTTTCGAATATTAATTAATGAACAAGAATCAACATCATCGGCATGAGTCAAAATAATAACATCCGCCCGTGTATAATCTTTTTCCCTTAACTTACCAGCAGGCAAACAGTGTCCGTTTTCAAATGGCTTACGCGCATCTAACAGTAAAATTTCAAAGTCCTTTTTTAATTGATAATTTTGATAAGCATCATCCAGCACAACAAAATCTATTTGCCGTCTATTTTTTATTGAAAAATTTTCCAATAATTTACCTGAATCATACCTATTTGCACCCACCACAACCGGCACTGAAAGCTTAGTTGCAAACATACTAGCCTCATCCCCCGCCAATCCACTACTACACAACAACCCCTCCCCTTTAGATACAAAAAAACTTTTTTTTTGCGCTGTGCTTTTATAGCCACGCAATAAAATTGCTCCTTTATAGTTTCTTATATTTTGAATTAAAAATGCGGCAAAAACAGACTTCCCCGTTCCACCTGCAGAAATATTGCCAACCGAAACAACCTTAAATAAAAGCCGCCGGTCACCATTCCTTTTTTTTATTTTCACAACAAAAAAAAATCCTAGGCGATAACAATATTCTAAAAAGCATAAAAATATAAAAATAATTTTTTCATGGAAAAAAAACTGGGAAAAATCGAAAGATTTTTCCCATAATGAATTCAAAAAAAAGAATGCTTTATTCAAGAGCATAATAAACTGTTATATTTCGCTTTGCTTTTTCTTTTCCTCAATAAAACAGTGTACAATATCTCCCTCCTGCCAATCATTGAAGTTTTCACAAATAAATCCACACTCATGACCAGCATGTACTTCTTTGACAACTTTTTTATTTCTTTGCAAACTTGTGATTTTCCCCGTCCCACACTCTTGCTCATCTCGCAAACAAAGAACCTTGTTGTTGCGCGAAATTACTCCATCATTAACATAACACCCGGCAATAACTTTATTTCCCTTAAGCGCAAAAGTTTTTCGAACAACCGCTTCGCCAACTTTTTTGGTTATAATAATTTCTTTTTCTTTAGATCTAAGAAGTTCCTCTAAATCTTCAGCCATTTTATAAATAATTTGATACGAATAAATATCAATCCGCATAGATTTAGATAAAGAAAGCGCATTGCGTTCTGTTTTTACATGTAACCCTACAATTAGCGCTCCTACATTTTCTGCAAATTCAACATCGCCCTCGGAAATATCTCCGATAACGCTTTGAACAATTTTAAAACTTCCTATCTTAGAAAGCGTTTTATTTATTTTTTTAATTTCACCCCAAACCGCCTCTTGAGAACCTTGCGTATCAGTCTTTACTAAAAGAGGAACAACGACTTTTTCTTCGCTGCCCACATCCGCTCCCTCTGAAAATCCTGAAATTAAAGAGCCTGCGGAACCACTTCTCTTGTTTGATTTTGCTTTGGAATACTCTTCGACCGAAACAACATTCAACCAATCACCGAGAGATACAAAATTATCAAAACCAACTACTTGAACAGGAATAGCGGGTCCGGCCTTGGCAACTCGCTCACCAAAACTGTTAATCAATAAACGAACTTTGCCAGTACTCGATCCACAAATGAAATAATCCCCAACTTCAATAGTTCCGTTTCTGCAAATTACTGTTGCAACCGGCCCATGCCCCGTTTCAACCTTCGACTCTAACACAAAAGCTTTTGCTGCAACATTCGGGTCTGCCTTTAATTCCAACATCTGAGACTGCAACACAATCATTTCCAAAAGCTCGCCAACACCCTCTCCTGTTTTTGCAGAAATAGGAACACAAATTATATCTCCACCCCAATCCTCAGGAAGCAAATCATGTTGCGCAAGTTGACGCTTTACTGTTTCTATTCCAGCGGTAGATTGAAGTTTATCTATTTTATTAATAGCAACAAGAATAGGTACGTCTGCCTCTCTTGCGTGCTTAATAGCCTCAATTGTTTGCGGCTTGATTCCGTCATCCGCCGCAATTACCAACACGGCCAAATCTGTAACTCTAGCACCCCGCTCTCTCATATAAGAAAATGCTTCATGTCCTGGCGTATCAAGAAATACAATCTTGCCATGAACACTATCAACCTCATATGCTCCAAGATGCTGCGTTATGCCACCTTTTTCTCGTGCAGCAGTATTCATTTTACGAACAAAATCTAAAAGAGTAGTCTTGCCGTGATCTACGTGCCCCATAACAACAACAATTGGCCAGCGAGTTATAAAATTTTTTGTTGCAATAATTTTCTCAACAGATTTACTCTTTTTTTCTGGAACAATAACTTCAATTCCAAAATGATGAGCTAAAGATGTAATTGTTGCAACAGAAAGAATATGATTACAATTACACATCATTCCTTTTTTTAAAAGAGCAAGAACCAACTCCCCTGATGGCCGGCCAATCAAATTTGCAACTTTAAAAAGAGGCATTTCCCCTTTGATTTCTATTTCTGTAACAACAGCCGGTGCGCTATTTTGTTTCTCTTTTTCATACCTAGAATGAAACATTTTCTTGCGAGAACTAGCTACAATTTTTTTACTAAATATCTTTTTTCCCGAAGGACTTTTTTCTTTGGAAATAACTTTAGGAATAGTTTTTTTTCCCTGTATGATTTTTTTTGAAGGACTAGAAGTTTCTTTTTTGGAATCAATCTTTTTTCCCAAAAGAGTCTCTGCTCGAGCTTGATCCTCTTGTCCAATAACAGACATATGGCTAGAAACACTGATACTGGCTTTTTGCAATATACCAAGCGCCTCCTTACTGGAAATGCCATTTTTTTTCGCTAGCTCATATACGCGCATACACACACCCATTTTAATTATTCGTCGTCGTCGATACTGTCATCATCCCTTGTAATAATAAATTCTTCATCCATAGTCGCAATCTCTTGCAACTGGATGGAAACGCCAGTTAATTGAGACGCCAAAGTAATATTTTGGCCCATTTTCCCAATAGCAACAGAACGCTGATCCTGCGCAAGCCACACAGTGGCCGTACCATCATCATTGATTTCCACTTTATCTATTTCAGCAGGCTTAAGACTTTCGCTTACCAAATTTTCAAGATTTTCTGTCCAACCAATCAAATCAATCTTTTCCTGTCCAAGTTCTTTCAGGATAGGTTTAATCCTAGCCCCTCCAACACCAACACATGTTCCGACAGGATCAATTTCTTTGCTATTGGAAGAAACAATAGCTTTAGTTTTATAGCCAGGCAATCGAACAATTTTTTTTACTTCCACAAGCCCTTCAAAGGCTTCTGGAATCTCAAGCTCAATAAGTTTTTCTACAAACCCTGCTGAAGAACGATCCAGTATTAACTGATACCCTCCGCGGGACACAGGCAAAACTTCTTTTAATAAAGCGCGAATTGGATGTCCAACGCGCAATGTTTCTATAGTTACAGAATCATTTTTAGGCAAAAACGCCATAACGTCGCTAATCTTAACCGCAACTCCACCACGTTCTTTCTTGTGCACAGTTCCGCTAATAACAGAACCTTCTCTATCTTTAAATTCTTCAAAAACAGCTAATTGTTCAAGTTCTCTGATCTTGCTTCCAATAACCTGCTTGGCCGCAGTAATTTCTATGCGTCCAACCCTTTCGGTAAATGGAACCTTAATGATATCCCCTTTTTTTGCAGCAGTATCAAAAACTTTAGCTTTGCGAGCTGTTATTTCCGTTTCGGAATCATTCACAGAAGAAACAATTATCTTCTCAATAAAAACTTCGGCTTCGCCTGTTTTATTATTAAAAACAACCGAAAGAGGAAGCCCAGGAAATCTCTTTAAATACGCAGCAAGAATCCCTTCGCACACAATATCAATAACCTTATCTCGGTCCAAACCTCGCTCGTCAACAAGTGTTTCAATAACATCAATCAGATTCACGGTACCTTCACTTTGCTTGATTATTATTTCTAAATGCGAATAACATTTTTGAATACAACAGAACTTCTACAACGCATATTCCAAGTGTAATCTAAAAACAAAAAAATGAAAGCCATTCATTCCTTTTGTTGGCGTTCTGCGTTTTCTTATTATTATTATTAATATATATAAGATAATAGTAATAGGTGACGCCAAAATTGTTGATAACTCCGCTTTTTTTCTAGCTAAACCCGCTTACACAGCGCTCATTCGAAGCAGCTAAAACTGTTGATAACCTGTTGATAACTTGTTGATAACTTGTTGATAACTCAAAATTTCAGCTGTAAACGCCCTTCTATGGCGGGCGAAAAAAAACCACTCTCGCAAGGTCTTATGAATAGCTGCGATTGAAGTAGTGCTTACAAGTTATCAACAAGTTATCAACAGGTTATCAACAAAGTTATCAACAGGTTATCGGAATAGAAAATTAGTTGCTATTTGAATAATTGCGTTTATTCAAGCTGCGACTTTTTTCGCCTAAGAAATAAAAAACGAAAACAAACAATAAAGGAAGCCGCCGCTATCGGTATTTTGAAATTCTATTGTGAAATGATTTCCAAAATCTTTTTCATATCTTCCCATACATCTTTCTTTGCCACAGGGTTCCTTAAGAGGTAGGCGGGATGGAAAGTTGGCATGACAAGAATTTTGCCAAGTTTGAAAAATGTGCCGCGTGATTTTGTGATGCCAATATGATCGCCTAAAATTTCTTTTGTTGCGGTTGCGCCGAGCGTGCAAATAATTTTTGGTTTTATGATTTCTATTTCTTTAAAAAGAATTAATTTTTTGCAGACAATGCTTTCGTTTGGAAGTGGTGCGCGATTGCCAGGAGGACGACATTTTACAATGTTAGAAATAAAAACATCTTTTCTTTTTAAACCCATTGCTTCAATTATTTTTGTAAGAAGTTGTCCTGATCTTCCGACAAAAGGGCGTGCTTGAATATCTTCATCTCTTCCTGGCCCCTCGCCGATAAGCATTAATTGTGCGTGCGGATTACCTTCGCCAAGCACAATGTTTTTGCGTCCTTGAACAGCAAGAGGGCACCCACGACAGTTTTTATGTTGCGCGTATAATTCGTTAAGTTGTTTTTGCTTGTTGTTTTTTTTTGTTTTTACGGAATCTTTTTTTTCTTTTTCCGAATAGACAAAACCAGAAGGTTGGTTTTGAAGATATTGTAAGAAAGATAAGGTTTGTTTTTTTTGTTGAGGCATAGGGGACTCGTATTTTTTGATGTTAATTAAATACTTTTTTAAATCTACAACCTATGCTTTTTTTGTACAATTATTTTTTTTGATATATTTGGTACATTGAATGGGAAAAAGTTTTTGATAAATAACAATAAAAGCATTCTAATGAATTTCACATTAAAGAAAGCAAAAAACATGATATTAGTTTTTGTGTGTTTGTTTTTTGTTGCCGGCGTTGCTAACGGGATGGAAGTGAAAACGCTTGCTTTTAATAACGCGGAACAAGACGCAGAGGCAATTTGTGCCGAACTAATGGCTAGGGGGCATGTAAAGCATGAAAAATTAGATCAACTTTTGGATTGGTTTGAAGAAGAGAGAGAAGGGCGTTTTGGTTATTTAGAAGTTGTTTTGTGGAATTTGGAAGGCAAGCCGTACGAGCATAACAAAGATGCTTTGTTCGACGCAGAAAAGCATAGAGCCGATGTATGGTATGTTTTGTTAAATGATTTGCGTTTTTGTTTTGCGGCGGCTTTTCTTTTACCGGCGAGCGCGTGGGGAAAAATTTTGGAGGCTTTAGGAGAAGAAGAAATTTTATACAGAAGCTTTGAGGTAGCGTTTCGTATGTTATGGATAGTTGCTCCTTGGCTGCCAGAAGAAACAAAAAATGTATTTAGAGAAAAAGTTTTTTCAAAGAGATTTGGTTTTTTTCTCAAAGGATATTTTGCGACGAGTCATGGCGCTTGGACAAATTCTTTTTATTGGTGCTTGCTTAACAGATTGGCAGGAACGGAATTTAAGGAGCATGAAGATTCTGTGTTGAAGATCATTAAAAACAGGAAGGCTGTTAAAGTCTTAATTAATGAAGAAATGTTAATAACGGTTCGTTCAGGCGGGAATTTTTCGATGTGCCGGAGCGAAGAGTATCTTTTTGGATGGTATTATGCTTCATGCGAGGACTTTTTAAATTCTTTTGAAGCCGAAGAGCTTGTACCATTGTTTAAAATACCTGTTAAGTTTCGTTATAGTTTGTCTTCTAATTATGCTCCGCCTATAATCGGGGCAGTTATTGAATCCTACTTTCGACGGGCCAACTTTCTTTTGGACTATCTTGAGAGACGCCTTTCTCCGCAACAAATAAAAGAAATTCTCGCCGCGACAGGTAGTGATGGTAAAACAGCGCTACAGGTTGCGGAAGAAGAAAGAGTAAATATGTCGATCGAAAAATGCAAACAATTAAATGTTCTTATTAAAAGATTGAAAACTTATCAGTAGTTATTTTAAATAAAAATTTCTTTTACAAATAGTCTATCGTTTTTTATTTTTCACTTTGGCTTTTTTGTAGGCTACTAGAAACTCTGGCCAAGCTGTTTTTTGTGCAAATATTGTTTCTGAATATCTTTTATTAAGGTGTAATCCTGGAAAATAGATTGAAAGGCCTTTTGCGTTTTTTACTTTTGGGCCAGCTGTATTATTAATAACTAATTGGTTTAAGATATTAGTCCCCGTTTTTAAAACAGAAGATAATTTTTTAATATCGATATTGGTTTTTAGTTGCTGAGGTAGAGTGTTTATTTTTACCAGCATGCTTTTGTAAAAATGGTGTAGGTCTATATATTGTGAATAGGCAAATGATGTTGTGTATTGCCTGTCTGTTCGAATTTTATTAATCATATTTACTATTTCACGTCTTATGTTTTCTCGAGGAGATTCAAGTAGTTTAATTAATATTAATGACAATTCATTAACTTGATGTTCTAGCAGTTCGTAATTTTCCATATCTATTGCGGATTGTGTTTGTCGTGCGAACCTGTTCTGATATTGTTGTTTATATGATTCAACTATTACTTGAGCAAACGATTTAGGAGAAAGATTTTGTGTAATAAAAGGACTAAGTACTCTTTGATAATTCCAGCCAGAGCCGGGCTCAACCTCTTGCGATGCGACTAGATATTTTGCGGAGTTTTTTATTTGTGAACCTATTTCTACGGTTGCCATGAAGCATGCGTCCATTCCGACGATATCTATTTTTTTTCCGTTTAATAATTCGCGGGATATTTTTTCTAGAGTTACTGTTAGATCGTTATTATTTAGATATACATTATGAGTTTCATTAAAAGCTATGCCGCGCAAAAGATCGGTATCGATATCAAGTAAGCCGGTTTCAGGGTCAATTATTAGAAACTCATCCCGGCGAGCAAGCCAGTTGCGACCCCAGCCGGCAGGATCTATTGGGCCAGAACCATGATTCCAAAGAATAAGCGCCGTGTGTTTGGCGGGATGTTTTGTGGTTGCCCATTTTACGCATTCAAATAAACTTTCGCGAGTTCCACTTATTAATGACAATTCTTCTTCGACGTGTATTTTATTTGGTGAAACTTTAATATGTTTTACTTTTTGATATCCAGGTTTATCGAGTTGGACAAGAACATTAACTCTGCTATTTGATCCTACTTTTTTCATTTGGTCGATACTGAGAAATGCATATTCAGATAAAGTATTATTTGCTGCAAGATATACAATTACATTCCATTTATCATTTTGAAGTCGTGTTTTTTGATTTTGTTTTGTTGGTGTTATTTGAGATGTTGCCAGAAGAGTTTTTGCGCCAAGCAGTAATGCGAATACAAAAAGTGCAATTATTTTGTATATAAAGACTTTGTGAATAAAACTATTTGTTGTAATAGAATTCTTTTGCTTCATAATGCCCACCCCTTTTTATGACGCAATGCGTATTGTTTTTATTCCAATTCTTATTCATATATTACAGATAGAAAGCAGTAAATAGCAATAGATAAGCAGAATAAGGCTTAGTTTTTGTATTGATATTTATATTGTGAAAATTGTGAATTACTAAATTACATAGCGCAAATAAAAAAGAATTATTAATTACAAACACAAGGATAAATCCCGACGAGTCGTCTTTTTATTTAGAATAGCAAATTTCTTTAGCCGGAAAGCGTTTGTTTTTGCAAAACGAGTGGTATTGTATTATTTATTTGTGATATCGTTTCGGATAAGTAACGTATTATTTTTGGGAAAAGGAGATTTGATGAAAAAAATTTATTTTATATGGCTTGTTGTTTTTTCTTTGGCGGATATTTTTGCAGTTAATTATCAAGATTAGTTGGTAGAAAGAATTGATAAATTAGTTGAAGCGCCTCAAATTTTAAAAGATTTAGATGTGCAAGAAAGTCTTTGTGTTTGTGTTAAAGAAAACAAAACTGTCGATTTTTCTAAAATTCCTCGCGCGCGCGCGCTTCCTTTGTTTGAACAATATCCAGCACTAAAGAAAACTTTACCCCATGTTTCATTGGGATCTTATCCAACACCAATCAATGAAATGAAAAAATTAGGTAAAAAATTACAATTAAATAGCTTTTTTATGAAGCGGGATGATCAAAGTGGAGGAATTTTAGCAGGAAGCAACGATTTACCGTTCGGTGGTAATAAAGTTCGCAAACTTGAATTTCTTTTTGGCGATATGCTTGCGCATGGAATAAAAGAAGTTATTGCTGTTGGTGATGCGGGATCAAACTTTGCTTTAGCCACCGCTGCGTATGCAAAACAATTGGGAATACGAAGTTCGTCTATGTTGGTGCCGCAAAAAAATGCACACTATGTCCGTCGGAATTTATTATTAAGTCATTATTGCGATGCCAAATTATATTATTATCCAACAGATGAGTTGCGCGACATTATGGTTGTGGGTAAATGTTGGAGGAATAAACAAAAAGGAAAAGAGCAACCATATGTTTTTCCGTCCGGGGGTTCAAGCCCGCTGGGAACAATTGGTTTTGTAAATGCGGTGTTTGAATTAAAAGAACAAATAAACAAAGGAATAATGCCCGAGCCTGATTATATATATGTTCCGTTTGGAAGTTTGGGAACAGTTGTTGGTTTGTTGCTTGGTATTCAGGCTGCAAAATTAAAAACAAAAGTTGTAGGGGTTAGTGTTTGCAGGCAAGAAACTCTTGCGTCAGGTAAAGATTTGTTTGAACATGCAAATAAATTATTATGTGATAGAGACCCATCTTTTCCTTTATGCGAATTTTCTAAAAATGAATTTGAATTTAATAACAATTTTTTAGGTGATGGATATGCTCAGTTTACAAAAGAGGGCGCTGATGCCATTACGCTGTTGAATGAATCAGAAAGCATCCTTTTGGAAGGAACATATTCCGGTAAAGCCTTTGCGGCACTTATTGATGATGTCAAAAAAGAAAAAATCAAAAAAGATGATATTGTTCTTTTTTGGAATACATATTGCTCAGAAAAGTTTGAAGATGTTATAGAAGGCATTGATTATAAAAACTTACCGCCTTGCTTCCATTTTTATTTTGAAGAAGATGTTCAGTTGTTGGATAGATAAAAAGGAGAGGAAATGTGTTTTAAAAAAAATTTTAAATGCGTAATTTTTTTAGGCGCTATTCTTTGCACAAACTTATGTGCTGCGCAAAAACCAGTCTTTGCGGATGTTTCAACCGTTAATTCAAATATTATTATTGATATGCAATATGCAAAAGAAAATAATTTTACCGGTAAAGTTATTTATACATCTAATAAATGTTTTGTGCTAAAAACAGTCGCAGAAAAATTAAACAAAGTTCAAAAAGAATTAGAGAATCAAAATTTAGGTTTAAAAGTTTTAGATGGCTTTCGTCCAATGACGGCAGTGAAAAAGTTTTGGGAGGCCTATCCTAATCCAAAGTACGTTTCTCATCCAGAAAAGGGCGGGCGTCGGCATACGCGTGGAACGGCTGTTGATGTAACGCTTGTTGATAAAGATGGAAAAGAAATAAAAATGCCAACAGAGTTTGATGATTTTACAGAAAAGGCAGGAAGTGAAGCAAAAAATGTTTCAGTGGAAGCGAAAAAAAATAGAGAAACTTTAAAAGCTGTGATGAAAAAATTTGGCTTCGAACCTCTTTCCGCTGAGTGGTGGCACTTTGATTTAAAAGGGTGGAAGAATCACGAAGTATTAACGGAAATTGATTTTAAAGATATTGAGGTCGCGGCGTAGCCAGGAAATCTAAGGAATTAGGACTATTTATATAAAGGCAACTTGACTATACGTAAAATGCCGTGCTAATTTGGTAGTCGACCCACCAATTAGCACGCGCTTACAATTAAGCGCCCATGCTGATTGAGGAGCGTGGTTTAATTTAAACAGAAAGGTTCCTATGTTTTTTTCGAGAACACTCGCGAAAAAATTTGAGCGGTATGTCAAATTTCCGGTAATCGTAGTGCAAGGCCCCCGGCAGTCCGGAAAAACAACGCTCGTTCGTCACTACTTCAAAAACTATAAATATATAAATCTAGAAAAACCAGAAGATCGTGATTTTGCCATAAACGATCCTGAAGGCTTCTTAGCCAAATATGAAAATAAAAATGGCATCATCATTGACGAATTTCAATACGCCCCCCAACTTCTTTCTTACATCCAAGTAGATGTTGATGAAAAAAAACGCTCTGGGTATTTTATCCTGACCGGTTCCCAAAACTTTTTGATGAATCAAAATATTACACAGTCATTAGCGGGAAGAGTTGGGATTCTTACTTTATTACCATTCTCCAATAAAGAGCTTATTACAAATAAAATCAATTCCCAGGATTATAATAAAGCAATTATTAATGGATGTTATCCTCGGCTTTATGAAAAAGAAATGTTACCGGAAGAACTTTATCCTTCATATATTCAAACATATGTCGAAAGAGATGCAAGACAGGTTATTAGTATTGACAGTTTAAAAACTTTTCAAAAATTTATAGCTCTTTGCGCAGGAAGAATCGGACAGCTGTTGAATATTTCAGAAATTTCCATGAATTGTGGTATTGATAGGAAAACCGCGGATAAATGGATTTCCATTCTTGAAGCAAGTTACATATTATTTATGTTGCAACCGTATTTTAAAAATTATAATAAACGGATAACAAAAACAGCTAAGATATATTTTTATGATACAGGATTAGCCTGTTCGCTGTTGAAAATACGAACGGCAGATGATTTAGCATTAAGCCCATTCCGCGGACATCTTTTTGAAAACTTTATAATAGCTGATTTTTACAAGCAATATTACAATCGTGCTATAAATCCACCACTTTATTTTTGGCGCGATCAAAATGGCATTATTGAAATTGACTGTATCGTCGATAAAGGAAGCAAACAAATTCCTATTGAAATAAAATCAGGCGCGACAATCGCCCCAACGTTTTTTAGATCACTAGGTCTGTGGAGTCAAATCGCAGATAAAGATCCGAAAAACGGATATATTATTTATGGAGGGGAATCTGTTCAACTAAGAAAATCCGGACATGTTCTTGGGTGGAAAGAGGCGACAGACTTAATGGAAAAAATAGAAAAAAGTTGATGAAATAATGTTTAGAGCTAAAAAGGAAGCCAATATCATCGCGAAGAAAGAATCGCCGAAACAATTTGCGATTCTACATCACGAAAGTTATCTATTCCGGATTGTTCTAGCCAGTTATTGAAACAAATTGAGAGCTAAGCTTGAATAAAGAAATAAGATGACAATAAAAAAAAGAATTATTCTTGCGTGCAGCATCGCTGCGCTTACGTGCTTTCTTTTTTCTTGTAACACGCGAAAGGCCTCTTTTTCCACCCATGAACTTGTACAAGACATGAAGCTGTATAAAACGCCAACAAATCTTTGGCATTCGGGAGATCTCTTTGAACATTCAGTATGGGTTGCTCAAACAATAGTAAAATGGTTTACAGAGAAGCATCCATTTGTAGAAGGAATTGATGAATCAAATAAAAAAGTATTAGTGTTTGCAGGTTTTTTGCATGATATTGGAAAGGGCGGTGATCAGGTATATAAGTATTATACAAAGCCAGACCATCCTCAAGACGGGTTTAATTATTTGATAGGGAAAAAAGATTATATTGTTTCAAAAAACAACACGCGATTTGATTTTAAAACATGGCTTAAAGCGCAAGGTTTTTCGGATGAAGAATATCGATTAATTACTGTTTTAGCAGGAGGACATACGCTTTTTGGAAAAAATGTTTTAAAACCATGGCGGAAAAAAGAAAAACATCCACATGAATTGTTTGACGATTTTGTAAAAAATTTGGAATTATTGGCAAGCCAAGCATGTTACAACAATGGAGTTGTTACTGAACAGTTTGTGAGAATGGCAGTTTTAATTAGTGCTGCTGATTTATATGGAATGAATCCTGTTAAAATAACATTTCCTATTGTGTGCGTAGAGTTGCCAGAAATTCAAAACTATGTGCCTGCTCCTCATCAAAAAGAAAAAATAATGTATGATGTTGTTAATCCTGAAGAAGATTGCTTGTTCTTAAGAAAGTTGTTTTTTGAATATTTTACAGAAAAGGACCCCAAAGGGTTTTCTTAAATAAAATAAGGAATCGAAATGACAATAAAAAAAAGAATTATTCTTGCGTGTGGCATCGCTGCGCTTACATGTTTTTTCTTTGTGTGCAATGCAGAAAAATCGCAAACCATTCTAGAAACAGAACGCCTTTATTACCGTCCCTTTGCAGAAGCCGATCTTGAACAGTTGTACCAACTGTATTCTGATAAAGAAGTTATGGAACATATCCCCATGGAAAAAGCGATGGGGAAAAAGATAGATAAAACTGCGATAAAGGAAATGTTGGATTTTTATATTCGCCATCAACAAGAGTATGGCTATAGTCATTGGGCAGCTTTTGAAAAAGAGACAGATGAATTTGTAGGAAGAATTGGCATACACAAAGAGAAAAAACCAAGTACTGTTATGGCTGGTTACATAATACGAAAAGAATTTTGGGGTAAAGGATACGCGACAGAAAGTATGCGGGCTATTATCGATTGGGCTTTTTCAAATACAGATGTAAGCAAAATTATTGGGGCAACTGTTCCAGAACACCGCGCCTCAATTCGTGTGATGGAAAAAGTTGGCATGCAGTTTGTACAAGAATATCAAGAGTATGGTTGTATATTTGTTCAGTATGCTATTGAACGGCAGCAAGTAGGGTGGTGGGAGAAATTTAAAAATTGGGTGAAGGGAAAAATTTTTATGAAAAAATTTAATGTGTTTTTAAATCATATTAATGCCGTCATTGATGAAAAGACATATGACGAAATTGTAAAATCAGAATTTTTAAAAAATGAATTTTGCAAGAGCAAAGAGAAAACAAATGCTGATAAAGATAGATCTTGGACTGGTTTTTATATGACTGGAGAAAATACATATATTGAGCTATTTAATAATAAAAACAAAAAAAGTTTGCGCGAGATGAAAATTGCACATATCGGGGTTGGGTTTAGTGTAGATACAAAAGATGAATTTGAAAAAGTACTGACTATTCTTAAACAAAAATTTGCAAACAATATAAGCCATGGGCTTTTGGAAAAGAATATCAACGGTAAATTGATACCGTGGTTTTATCACATAGAATTTAAAGATGACATATCAGAGATGTTGCATATGGATACCTTGGACGCATGGATTATGGCATATCATAAAGATTACTTAAAATTTAAAAACATAGGAGCTTTCGATAAAGAGAGTGTTACGCGAAAAGAATATAACTCCGATTTATTTGATAAAACCAAATTATTTAAAGATATCGAAGAAATAACATTCTTGATGTCTGATAAAATCAAAAGAAAATTTATTGAACGACAAATTTTGCTTGGCTATACCTACAAAGAAGCAGAAGAGTGTACAATTTGTTGTGGTCCTGGCATTACGTTTAAATTGAAATCATCAAGCAACCAAATATGTAAGCTTTTGCAATTATATATGAGTTTGAATCGTGAAATAAAAGATTTCAAAACATATCACATTGGAAATTCTACAATTGAACTTAAAAACAAAACGGCAATATGGACATTTAAATAATTGGTAGGTGTAATTAAGGAGTAATTTCATGAAGCACATTTTTAAAGTTTTTATTTTAGCAACATGCCTTCTCGGCATGCAGCACCGTGCTTCGGCCAATATTTTGGACAAAATTAAATATTATTTTTCTAGGGATACCGCATCGATTGATTTTCCAGAAATAACTGGCCATCATACTGTTGGTACAACAAAAAGTTCTACACGTGAAACAATTTTCGATAAAGTTGTGAGTATTCCAAAAGAACTAATTCTAGATGTTCCCTTGTTGCCTCCTATTTGTGATGAAATAAAAGATTTAAAAAAAGGATATGCTGAAATCGAAAATGGTAAACTTTATTACGAAGAAGAAGGGCATGGCATTCCGCTCATATTGCTTAATCCGGGTCCGGGCGGTACGCATCAAATGTTCCATCCATATTTTTCTCGTATCAAAGATGTTGCTCGCGTTATTTATTACGATCCGCGTGGGACTGGCAAATCGAGCAGAGATGAAACAGGAAGAACATACACGATCAAGCAAGCTGTTGAAGATGTGGAGAGTTTGCGCAAGGCATTAAAGATTGACGCATGGGTTGTGGTCGGCTGGTCGTTCGGCGGCTTTTTGGCGCAATGTTATGCGCTGACATATCCAGAACATGTTAAGGGTTTGGTTTTGGTGGCGGCTGGAGATGGGCTCAAGAACGTTGAGATGAAAGAGGGGCGAGAAGAGAAGTTTAAGTCGAAAGCTGAACGAGAGGCGATAAAGAAAATTTATGCTGCAGAAGATGAAGGCACGCTTAATATTGTTCAAACGATGTACAACAAAGATTTGGCGGGAGATTGGAAGCGCCAAAATTATTATAAGCCAACACTGGATGAATTTGCCAGACTTGCTCGGTATGAATTTGTTTACGCCATTGAATATTCCAAATTAATGAATGATGATTATAAAAGAATTAGCTTGGACGGTAAATTCGATGACTTTGAAGTTCCAACGTTAATTACTGAGGCAAAATGGGATCTAACGTGGAATACCGATAAAGCAGATCTTATTCGCGGAAATCATCCGCATGCTCAATTCGAATATTTTGAAAAATCCGGACATAAAATTTTTGCAGATGAACCAGAAAAGTTTTTCAATGTATTGAGAAGCTTTTTAGAAAAATCGAGCAAAACTCAAATTACCTACAAGCCTGGCAACCGATTGATGTGGCCAAAGTCTCTTTCAGAATTTGAATTAAAAATAAAGATGGCTGGTTTGTTACCAGATAAAGAAGAAGGTGCGCGTAGGCTGCTAAATTATTATCAACAGGCGGTTAGTAACAGTAGTGAAGATGTTGCTGTGTGGGACGTTTTTTTCTTGGCTTTTATAGGTTTAAGAAGCCACTACGAAGAAGCTTTGAATTCTTTGCAGCGTTATGAAGCGCTTGCCAAAACAAAAGATCCAAAAGGGTTGGAAGGGCGGGGCCATTGCATAAACATTTGGTATGGAATGTTGTTTGACTTACTTGGCCGCCGTGATGAGGCAATAGAAAAGTATCAGGAAGCTTTACAAAACTTTAAGGCAAGTAGTGAAGGGTGCAGCGTTGATAAGAAATGGATTAAGAACCGTATACAAACACCGTTCACATGGGATGATAATAAATAAGGAGTAACTTTATGAAAAATATTTTTAAAGTTTTTATTTTTACCATTGTTCTGTCTCCATTCCTCAACTCTCAAGGCACAGTAATTCTTTTAAATGGAACTTCAAGTGCAGGCAAATCGAGCATTATGAAAGAATTACCTGAGATACTAGATGGTTTTTGGCAACCAGTAGAAGCCGATGCCTTTGCAGTTATTGCTAGAAAAAATTTTATAGATTATCTCAAAGAAAAATTCGGAGTAGAAACAACATTAGAAGAATTAAATGATACCTATATTGCGCTAAATAAAGAGGGGAGAATTACCGAGAGAGAGGTAGATGCGTTTTTTGATAAACAGGATGTTTTAGGTCAAATGTTCGAAAAAATTCGTACAGATATTCAAGAAGAAAAAAATGTCATAATTGATACCGTTATAGGAGAAGGCATAGACGACGAGGATCCTGATAATGCTGATTATGCTTTTAAAACATATTTCGATGCATTACATACTTTTAACGTCGCATTTATTCTTGTTTACTGTCCATTTGCAGCTCTTATTGAAAGAGTAGAAATGCGTAATCAAGCAGGAGTCTACGAAGAAAGAAGGGAATTTGGGGTGCCTCTTTGGATGTTTGGAAAAACATATAAAAAAGCCCGACCCGGCGATACGCCAATTCTTGAAACGCTTACAAAAACTGAAGTAACAAATCTTTTTGAACGATATGCAAAAGAAGATTTTAAAACAGAAAGAGAATACAACAAGTATTTATCAATTCTTCTTAAAGACTTAAGTCTTGATAGAAATGAATCAATTCAAGTAACGCCTCGTTTGAAATATGATTTTGTTGTTAATACCGGAGTATATTCAACACAAGAAGTAGCTGTGCAAATTAAACAATTTATGGAAACCAATCCTGTTTTAACGGCATTTAGAGAAAATTACGAGCGAATAGGTTGGCGTGATAAATTAAAATATAGATTTAAAAAATTCTTTGGACACAACAGTGCAAAATTAGATTGGAAAAAAAAGAATGCGTTCTTGTTGCGGGCGTGAGCTTCCTGAATACCCATTTTGAAAAAGATCTTGATGCTCAAAGAATTGCGCACTATTATCGGAAAAGTCTTGCCGCTGCGATTGAACCAACAATAACCGTTGCGGCACCTACACGGGTTGCGGCGACTTTGATTGTTGCTAAGCGCATAGCTTTTCTTTGTAATTGCTCTGCACTTTCAAAAGTGCGGTCGGGTTTTAGGATAGAAGAGAGTGCGTTCATTCTGTTCCGCAATAATTGGGAAGAGAGTTTTAGTGCTATGTGGTTGTGTAATTTAAAGTCATTATAATCATGTTTTTTGTATATGGATCTGTATGAAGAATCTTTATCAAACCAAATACGGCTTGAATAACCATTTAAGGCCTCGCGCAATTTATCTTGCGAACAAGAGGTGAATTCATCTGTTGCGAACATAGTTTCACAGACTTGTTTGCTATGTTGCTTTAATGCGGCAACAATTTTTTTGATTTCATTTCTATTATCGCCAGAGGTGAGCCATGTTTGTATTTCTGAATATTGATCTTGGTTTGCGAATGCGATTTCGCATATTACATGAAAAACTTCGAGAAAAGCGTTTTCGATTGCGTTTGTGCCAAAGAGCTCTTGTGTGATTACTAGACTACATAATGGTTGCAAAGTGCCATTGAGTTGTTCTGTGATATCCCCCATTTCTTCAGCAGCAAAAATCTGAGGCGTGCTACAGATTGTGAGTGTTGCGCACAGGCCGATTGTGGAAAAAATTTTGCGAGTAATTCGTTTGTTTATTATTTTTTCAAACACGTTTTTCCTTAAAAATAATTTAAGAACTTAACCTTTTTTAACCAGGAACGTCGCCGCTGCGTTGTATCCCTCTTGCCATCCATGCACGATACTCTTTGTTTCTGTACACCTGATCATGGCCGAAAAGTTGCTGTAATACTATTTCATAGCAATCCAGAATATTTTCAAAAGAAAGAGTTCGTTCACTTTGCTGTCGCGTGGAGACATGTTCAAAAAAATCGTGAAGTTCTTTTGGAGTGTATTTTTTATTCTCTGTCCAGTTGTTAATAAAGTCTGTAAATATTGCGACACGTTTTTTTCTCAACGTTTTTTCTATTACTGTTGTTGAGCAGTAACATGCTGAAGCAAATGAACTAATTGTAACTCCAACTAGAGCCAATGCAGAATACGGATCGGTTTCTTTAATAGCGGTTGCTGCAAATAGGGATGCAAATCCGGAGACAACTCCTGCTACTGCATACCGCTTACCATACCCTTCGTATTTAAGTTGGTCGTAAAATGTATAACCAATAAAGGCCCATGGGTGTTGGTGGCAGAAACTTAAAATAGGATTGACGGACGCGGATTCTGTTTCTGCATCACCACCTACCTCCATTGCAGATACCGGAGTTGTCGAGAAAGAAGCGAATAAAAGTCCTGAGAACAAAAGAGAAAGCAATTTCTTTTTCATGGCAATCCTTATTGTTAAAAACAGAAACATAAAACACAAAGATCTTTGTAAAACTTCCAACACTATAGCAGGATATTTTTGATTATGAAAAATTTATTTTATCCGTTAGACATTGAGGGTGGTGCTTGAAAATTGTTAAACACTAAAAAGGGGCGTCTACTATTCTTTCAATTGTTCTTTGCAACCAAGGGGCCGGAAATTTACATTGGATTGTCAGTTCTCGTGGTTGTCGTTTAAACCAATAAAATGAATGTGTGGTTTGATTTGGTTTGAGAATTTGAGGGCGGCGTTTTGTTTGTAGAGAAATTTCTTTTCGTTTTGCTATTTCTTTTCTTAATTTCCGCAGAAGATTTTTTGTTTTCATTTCAACATATATGCTGAAAGATGAATCACCTTCAGTATCACATTCACAACTTGCTAATGCCATTAATTGACGGAGTTTAAATATTAATGGTGTTGTTGTAAATTCAATGAGTTGTATTTCCAGGAAAGTTCTTTCCGGGTCAAAAAAACTATAGTAATTACTCTGGCTGAATCTTTCCCAGTCGACAGAGATTGTTTTTTCTGACTGGTTGTTTATTTCTATTACCAAAGGAATGGATTTAGTTTTAACACAGGAACAAATAAGAGAGTCTAGGTCATTATTTTGTGTTGGAATTATGTCTGAATATTGTTCCAAATCTAAAATTTTTGCAGAACATTTTACTTGATCAGGAGTAATAACTTGTAGAAGTTCACTAGTAAACTCAATAGCCAGGGGAGCTTCTTGTTCATCAGTAGTAGGCGGTGGCGTTTGTAATAAAGGAGTATCATCTATTCCGTTTGCAAGTGATGCGAATAAAAGATTAAAAATAATTAACAAAAATAAGGTTTGTTTTGTTGCCATTTTTTCCTTAAACATAAGTTCTTATTGGTTTCTGCGATAAAAACTTAATTTTACATAGAAATTATTTTTCTGCAATTAACACGGGGGATTTTTTTTGAAATTTCCATGCAAGGGCGATTGACAACGAAAAACTTAATTGAAAGTCTAAAAAGAAAAGTTGTGTTGGATTGAGCAATAAAATTATAAATCCAGTAAATAGTAACAAATTGAAAACATTTATTTGATACCAACAAAGAGTTCCTATTTCGAAAAGCAAGAAAATACTTAGTGCTCGAATAAACGATATACTTGGCCAGCTAAGTAAAAAGTATGTTGCGCACAAGAATATTAGAAAGAGATGTTTAAAAAAAACAGGAAGAGGAAAAAACGATAGAAGCCATTTCCATAATAAAATAAAAAGGGCGATGTGTAATCCCGATCGCGCAAGATAATGTAAAATTCCCCAAAAAGAGAAATATTTTTTTTGTGACAATAATTTGTTGTTATATTGTGAATTACCCAAGAAAATTGTTGAAAAAAAGTAAAAGGAAATAGGTTTAAGTTTTTGTTTTAATGATGAAATTATTTTTGTTCGTAATTCTGATAAAGTTTTTCTAAAAGATCTTAGTGGTGGCTGTAAGATTTCATGTTCTATGTTAGACAGAAATAACGAGGTCAGGAAGCCTTCTTTTTTCAAAAAGTCTTTAAAAGAGGGCTTTTTAGTCAAACTTGTTTTTGTTGAATTATTTCTAATTTCAATTTGTTTTATTTTGATCATATCGAACTCGCAAATCTGAGTTGCTTGTTGTAGATAAATTATCATTTTAAAATTAGCGGGGATAAAAGTTTCATCTTGATCGCGACGGATTTTTTTAATTTGTAATATTAACGATTCTTTGTGGCGAGCAATAGGGTATGGTTCTTTTTGAATGACTGTTGCGATGATATCTATTTTTTTGTTTGTTATGGATTCTAATTTTTTGTCGTACAATTTTGTTTGTAATGTGATTAGTGCTATTCCTGCGCAAAAAAAAGTTGCGCATAAAAAAATAGTTTTACACAATGATAAATTTGTCTGGTGAAATTTTTTTAGTAAAATTATTGTTGTGATAATAAAGATAAAAATGGCAAATAAAATAATTTTACGGTGTAATGCTATGCCACAGATAAATGCAGCAAGAGGATATATCATGATTGGAATAGGGTGTTTAGCCCTTGATTTGTTGTGAATAAAAAACAACCACAACAAAGAAATTAAAAATATTGGAATAAGATATTGAACTAAAGTTAATATATTGTTTGTAGACATGTGTGTTAAATTTATTTTTATGGTTTTAAAATCAGGTTGAAGTATAACAGTTTTTTAAAGGATTTATATGAAAATAAAAAACATCAAAGCACGAGAAATTTTAGATTCACGAGGTTGGCCAACGGTTGAGTGCAAGATGATTTTAGATAATGGACAAAGTGTTAAAGCTAGTGTTCCATCTGGGGCGTCTGTTGGAAAACTCGAAGCGGTTGAACTACGAGATGGAGACAAAAAAAGATATTCAGGCAAAGGGGTTTTAAATGCAATAAAAAATATTGAAACCATTATTGCCCCAGTTCTTATTGGAAGGGAAATTGATACAAAAGAGATTGATAAAATTTTAATAGAACTTGATGGAACTGAAAATAAATCAGGACTTGGCGCAAATGCAGTTTTGCCAATAAGTATTGCAACCATTCGAGCGCAAGCATTACAAGAAAATATGCAACTTTATAAATTAATTTCAAAGTTGTCAGGAACGGAAAAAACAAATTTACCACGAATAATGTTTAATATTTTAAATGGTGGTGTACATGCCGATAATGGTATTGCATTTCAAGAGTTTATGATTATGCCATTAAAAACTGATTGTGTTAGCGAAACGATTCATGTTGCGGCAGAGGTTTATCATAAACTAAAAAAAATCTTAAGTAAAAATGGATATTCTGTTGGCGTGGGGGATGAAGGGGGCTTTGCTCCGTTGCTAAAAGACGATCAGAAGGATAAAGAGTGCGAAGCTTTAGATTTTTTATTACAGGCAACTGAAGAGGCTGGGTTTATGCCGGTTGAAGATGTTGTATTTTGTTTAGATGTTGCGGCATCTCAATTTTATGATTCTCAATCAGGTTTATATAAATTAAATAGCGAGGAACTTTCCGCCCAAAATTTAATTAATGTTTACAAAAATTTATGCAATAAATATCCAATTTTTTCTATTGAGGATGGATTGGCTGAAGATGATTGGGATGGTTGGAAATTATTAACGCAACAACTTGGTGAAAAAGTTCAACTGGTTGGCGATGATATTTTTGTAAGCAACAAAAATATTATAAAAAAAGGAATTGATGAGGGGGTAGCTAATTCTGTTTTAATTAAACCAAATCAGGTTGGAACTGTAACGGAAACTTTGGATGCGATTAGTGTTTGTAAAGAAAATAATTATAAAACAGTTGTTTCGCATCGCTCAGGGGAAACGGTAGATACATTTATCGCGGATTTGGTTGTTGGAACGAATGCCGGACAATTTAAATGCGGAGCATGTGTGCGAGGTGAACGCGTAACAAAATACAACCGGTTAATGGAAATTGAAATTAAGTATTAGTAATCGCATTACTAAATAAAGTGTTTGCTGGTTTGTTTTTTGCGACAAGATATTGCATATCTTTTGATTTATCAATTTCTTTTTCTTCAGAGGTAGGATTTTGTTGGGAGGTTTTTTTTGAAATATTTTCAGATGTTCTATAATATTCGTCTTCTGAAATTCTAACAGAACGTGGCATATTTTTGGATTGGATGTAATCATCAATTGGACGATAACGATTTTGGGCTAAATCAGAAAGAGTTTGCTTAACAGTTTTGCCTTCAGGTTTGAAATACCATCTTTGAATTGGGTCGCGTTCAAATCTTTGTTTTTCTGCATTTAGTATTTGGTATTTAGCGTAATCTAATTTTAGTTGTGTATATTCATCTGGGCTACCTTCAAATTGTGGTTTTATAATACTAGGTCGAATAAAAATATAAAGATTATCTTGTTCAACAGTTCTGCTTTTACTTTTAAATAGATTTCCTATAACCGGTATATCTCCTAAAAGCGGCGTTTTATATTTTGTATCGCTAGTTTTATCTTTAGTTAATCCACCAAGAACAAGAATTTCTCCTACAGCAACAATTGCTTGTGTGGAAATTGTGCGGTTGCTTTGAGGGAAACCCCCAACCTGTTCTGTGTCTTGAAATTCATCTATTGTTGCATTAATATCTAATGTGATAATTCCGTCAGTATTGATGTGTGGTTTTAGTTTTATGTTCGTGCTGGCTTGGGCTTCTTTGTAGACAACGCTTTTAGTGTATTCCCCCTTGAGGCCTCCTTTTATATGTTTTGTTGTTTTAACTTCAAATGTGCATTCTTGACCACTTTTAGTTACAAGAAATGGTTGGGCAATAATATTACTGCTTGCTTTTTTTAAAAAGCTTTTGATTACTGCCCATACACTTTGGTTTGCAGCATTTCCAAGCATAACCCATGAAGAACCCTGAGAATCGGCATCTCCGCTGGAGGTTGCTGGTATTTCAGCAAGATTACTTTGTAAAACGGATCCACTTTTAATGTTCTTCAGGTTTCCTGTGTAAGCGTTCATTCCTTTAAAAAATGATTGGCCGGTTTTTGCGTGAATTTGAGATCCCAATTCTTTTTCATCTTTATTATTTATATCAACAATCATGACTTCAAGTGCAATTTGTGGTTGTGGTTTGTCTAGTTTGTTAATAAGTTGCTCAAGACGAGCCCAATCATCGTGATTACAAGCAATTATTAATCTGTTTCCTTGTCCACGGTCCTCGGTGTCTTTTTGTGGTGTTTCATCTTCTATTTTTACGTCTTCAAAAAATTTGTATTCACCAACGATAGAAGTTTTCCCTTTGCCTTTTGGGGGTACAATAATTTGAGTAAGTATTTTTTTAAGAGTACTTGCTTTGACATGTTTGATTTCTTTTACATGTATTCGTGAACCGGCAGAAATTTGGGGAACATCTATGTATTTATTAATGAATTCAATTATTTTAGAAATGTTTTCTTTTGTTCCTAATAAAATAAGTGCATTTTGACGTGGCTCTGGAATAATTCGTGTTTTGCCAGAAAAGTATGCAGCATTTTTTTTCTTTTTGTCTTCAGGGAAGTAGAGATTTTTCTTTTTGCCCCCTTCTTGTTTATTTAATATTTTTTCATTAAATAAAGATGCAATTTTTTCTGCGTCTGTATGTTTTAACTGAACCATTTGTATTGATTCGCTCATTCCTCCAGTATCAAGAGCTTTTACAATTGTCATAGCAGATTTTATTTTAAAGCATTTTTCGGTCATGATGCATGCTTTAAGATCTTTGTTGTAAGTAACTCGGCCTTTTTCTAACATGTCATCGAGTATTTTTTGTGCAATTTCAATAGAGATATTTTTAAGAAAATAAATATATCGAACAACGAGGTCGCTGTCCGGAAGATCTTCGGGGCCAATTCCTTTATTGGAAGAATAAACAGGTAATGGTTCTTTACCAGTTGTTTTACTTGGAACGATTCGATATAAATCATCTACATTTATTATTGTGAAATCATTTATTTCGAGAAGTGTAAGCAACATTGTCCATGCTCTTGATAATGTTAGTGGCTCACGGGTTGAGAGGGAAACCTTTTTATTTTCAAGGTCTTTATGTGGAATTAAGTTAATTTTTTTTTGTTCTGCTAAATAATTTACAACGCTGGAAAGAGTTGCGTCTTCAAAATTTAAATAAATATCAGCAACTTCTTCTGATTTATTAAGATTATCTTTTTCTGATTTATTATGATTATCAGTGTTCGGGTGAATGGGGAAGAATGATACAAACATTGTAAGAACTATTAATAATAAGTGAAATTGTTTATTGTTTCCACTCATAAGAGTGTCTCCATTCTATGTTTTTTTGTTGCAAGTGTTATGTTGCAATCTATGCCAGCTTCTTCTTTTGTTATTGTTAAATCTTTAAAATAAACCATTTTTTCTTCATATATATCACTTAAAAAAGTTACCAGTTTTTGTGTTGTTAAATTTTTAAACGTAGTGTTGAGTACTATTTCCTCAAATTCTTCACTGCTTTCTATAGATTCTGATTCTGGTTTCCAATGGGGTTCTGGTGTAATACCGTGTTTATTTGTGATGTTTTCAAAAAATGTGCTCATATTGAAATCTTTATTTTTTTCTAATAGTTCTTTTATTGTTTTTTCTTCTTCTTGAAGTTGTTCATATTGAGCAACCAACTTTGAGGTTAGTCGAGCTTGTTTATTGATGATTTCCAGTTTTTTTATATAACCAGAGCTTATGTTGTAAATGTAATAATGTATTCCTAGTATTAATAATGACATTGTGGCAATAAAAATTATAAAATAACGCTGAAAATCTTTTTTACTTAGTGGTCGAATAAAATTTTCTAATTTATTAATAATTTTCATCATATTAATCCTGTTGTTTTTTTAATTTAAGGATTGCTGTAAATCTTATTCCATCTTCTGCTGGTAAAAAATCAATTGGTTTTTGTATTAAGATAAGGGTTTCAGAGAGATCAAAACTTTTTTCTAGAGCAATAAAACTATCAGTTTTTTCCGGATCAAATTGTTCTCCAGGCTTTGCCTTGAAAAATCCTGTAACTTCAACCTCTGATGTGTTATTGGTTCTTGTTATTATGACATGTTCTGTTGTAACACTGGCAAACCGTCTCTTATCAATAATTTTAGTAAGTTCTTCTAGTACTTCAAGTGGCTGTATTCCCTCATTTGAGAAAGGGGCGAGAATTTCTTTTTTTGCTTCCATTTCTTCTTCTGCGCTTTTGATTATATCTTTAAGTCGTTTCTTTTTTAATGCTTTTGTGTTTGGAGGAAGAAGATTTTTTAATTTTCGAATGGCTTTTTTTTCTGTTCTTATCGCATGATTAGACAGTTTATTTATTTGAAGATATCCAGTTGTTGTTAACATAATAAAAATTCCAAAAATTATCATTAATACTGTTGCAAGTTGTTTACGCATTAGCTTGTGGTGTGATAATGCAAATTCTTTTTGTTTTAAATCGAATTCTCGATGAGGAATATAATAGAGCGCTGTGCCGAGGGAATATATATATATTGACCAATCAGATATTGTTTTTTTAATTTTATTTTTTACCGCAACAGTGTTAAGCAATTTAGCACATGAAAATAGTTCACAAGGAATTTGTAATAAATTAGAGCTAAAACTCATTAATCCATTAACAACAGAACCGCTTACGACAAATAATATTTTACTTATGCCTTTGTATAAATTAAGTTGCAAGCTAAATGAATTAAGAGTGAATTGAATATCATGTAAGAGATTTACCATATGTTTGTTTGCGGCCTGACTATACTCTTCATTCGTTGGATGTTTAACGCCATATTCCTTTAGTGTTTTCATGATTTCATCATGTGGCATTTGTATATCTTTATTAATATGTTCGGCAACTGTTTCCAAACCTTTTTGTATTGTGCGAATAAGGTGAAGTTGGCCATTAAGCAAAAATGCTATTCTTGTTGTTTGTGTTCCAATATCTACCAACGCACTACCATGAGAAAGTTTGTTGTATTCTGGAATTTGTTTATATAGTCCATATAATGCAAATAAGTCTATTGAAATACTTGTTGGATCTATTCCGGCATTTGTGTATATATCAAGAATATTTTTGAGATCTTGTTTTCTTACCGCCGCAACTAATATTTGAGATTTTTTTTCGTCGATTATTTGTTTGGTAATTATAAAATCAATAATAGCTTCGTCTAATGAAAACGGAAGGATTGGTTCTGATTCATACTCAACAACCATTTTAATTTTATCAATTTCAAGAAACGGAACGGTAAGTTCTTTGAAAACTACAATGTAAGAAGGAATTGATATTCTTATTTGGTCGGCTTTTTGAAGTTTTTCTAAAATTGACTTTACTTTTTTTGTTGCTTGTTGTGTATAGTTTTTATCACTTGCGGATTTTGTTTGTGTTCCAAGGTTTTGACGAGGGTTAATTGTTTCAGAAACAACTTTTTCGATATATGTTTTTGTGGGTGTGGCGTAAATTTGTGTAGCGGCGACAATGTTTTTTTGGATGCTAAATCCTATAATTCGCTGCGAATAAAATCGTTTACCATTTAATATTTCAGGCAAGAAAATTTCTTTAATCATTATGCAGCCTCTTCATTATCATCCTCGGGTGTTGATGATTTTGGCGGAGAAGAAAGAGATTCTTTAAATAAAGTTCTTTGGCGATTATAAGAATCTGGCTTGTGCGAAAGGATTTCTTTAAATTGTTTTCTTTGTTCTTCGAGAGATAATTCCTCTATGGGTTCGTTTATGGAAGTTAGTTCTGGTGGTAAATTTTGTTGTTGTAAAGATTTTTCTTTGATTTTGGTAGGCGTGGCTTTTTTACGACTTTTTTTTGTTGTGTAGTATGGATCTTCTGTTATGTCTACGGTTGTTGGTTGATATCGAGCGTTTGCAAAGTCAGTTACTTTATGAGAGTATGTTTCTCCTGCGTAATTAAAGTACCAATTATGAATAGGATCATTTCCTTTTTTGACGTCGATTGCTTCGTCAATATCATTTGTTGCTTGGTGTAGTTTCATTTTTGTATAAAGATTCATTCCTGGTTTATGACGAGGTTTTATAATACTTGGAGACATAAAGACGAAAATATAATCTTTACGAATAATTCGTTTTTTATGTTTGCCTAGCCAACCAAGAATTGGAATTTTACTAATTAGTGGACTTTTATATACAGTGTCTGAAGATTTAGTTTTTACAAATCCGCCGAGAACTAAAACTTGACCATTAGCAACAGATGCTTTTGTGTCAACAGATTTTGTTGATTTATCAGGGAGCCCGTCTGAACTGTCAGAAAATTCTTCTATTACTACCTTGACGTCTAGATTTATAATTCCATCAAGATTTATTTGAGGTGTGACATCGATTGTTAAATTTGCTTCTGCGGGTCCGTATGAAGCTGCACCATCATCACCAGTAGCTTTTTCTGTTAGTACATACTGGGTTTCACCAACTTTTAATTCTGCTTTTTTCATATTGCTTGCAATGATGAATGGTTGGGAGAGAACAGTAGTGTTGGATTGAGATTTTAACATTTTAAAAAAACTCCACAAATTTGCAGCGGCTCCAAAAGTTAAAAGAGTTGATCCTTGCCCAGCGGTTATGGCGGTTAGAAGATTGCCAAGCAAGTTTGGAGCGCTTTCACCGCCTGCGGTAATAAGAGGTCCGGAAGCGGCGGCTTGAAATTGGATATTGGTTCCAAGCGAATTAGCTTTTTTACTACGAATTTGTCCGCCAATTTCTTTTTCATCATTAAAATCAATTGAAACAATTAGTGTTTCAATTGCAACTTGTGGTTGCGGTTTATCTAAATCGGCTATGGTTTTTTTTAGAAGTTGCCAATCTTGTTTACTTGTGCATGAAGCAATAAGGCGATTGTTATCTTCATCAACTTCGAATTTCATTTTTTGGAAATATTTAACTCCACCGCGTACTCCACCGGTTTGAGCGGCAGTTGAATCTCCTTGTTCATTGACGATGGAATCAAGAACTTCTTTTATGTGTTTTGCATCCGCATATTTTAAATCATATGTATGCAAAGGGGATTCAACTCCTTTTAATTCTTTGTCTACATGTTCGTTTATGAAGTCTTCAATTTCTTGAATTGATTTTTGATCGCCAAGCAAGATTAATGAATTAGTTCTTTCTTCTGCTATGATTTTAACTGTTGACGAGAAGTATTCTACTTTTGATTCGGCTTGTCTTCCTAAGAGTCTAGCTAAAGGATTTCCGCTATCTGGGCTTGAAATAAGTTTGTCGAATAATTCCTTAACTTCCTTAGCGTTTGCTTGTCTTAGACTCATCACAGTGACAGCCTGTTGTACATCTGTTCTGTCTAATTCATGAATAACTCGCATAGCAGATTTTATATTGTACGCTTTGTCTGTGATTATAAAACAATTGATACTTGGTTGAGCGATTACTTTATGAGGGGAACTTAAAAAGCTATCAAGTAGTGGCTGCACTTCTTCAACCGTAATATTATTTAAAAAAGTTATATATCGAATTGTTATATCACTATTTGGAAGTTCTTCAGATGATGTTCCTATATATATAGGTAGTGGTTCCGCGAGTTTTTTATCTTTAGGTAAAATTTTGTGTACATCACCAACTTTGACAATACTAAAGTTAGCCATTTCCATGATTGTTAAAAATATATTCCATGCGCCCGTAAGCGTTACTGGTTCTCTGATGGTGAGTGAAATCTTTGCTTTTTCAGCTTCTTTGTTTGGAATTAAATTAATTTTTTTTAATTCGGCCATGTAGTTTATAAAACTAGAAAGAGAGGTGTTTTCAAAATTAAGATAAATATCGTTTTGTTCTTCTTCTGGCGGTTGTTTTTCCGTATTATTGTTTTCATTTGAAATGACATTTTCTTTTTCTGTCGTTGCGTTTTCTACCGGTGGAAATTCTTCATCCAACAATTTTTCATCCGCAACAATTTTTTCGTCAACATCTTTTACGTCAGTTTCGATAACATCTTTTTTTGATAATGGAGTTGGAGTGATAGTTGGGATAGGGGGGCGTTTTTTGGGTTTTGCCGGAGCCTCATTTTGAGTTAAGAATTCATCGGCATGTTTTTTTCTTGTTTGCATGCTTTTTTGTGCTTGTTTGGCTAGGTGTGGGTTTTTTCTTGGGAGAATAGATCTTCTTTTCCAACCATACAATGGCAAGGAAAATATAAATAAGAAAATTAAAGTTGTACGATATATTTTATTCATACTTATTTGTCCTAATCCTCATCATTTTATCTTATGCGTACATTTCTTGAGCGCCGTTTCATGTTTTCCAGTAAGCGTTTTCTTATTTCGTCAACTGCAACTTGCTGTCGAACATTATGTCTTTTTGAAAAATTTTTTATTTTTTTCTCACGTTCTTGTAATTTGCTCATTTTAAATTCTTTTTCTTTTTCGTCATCAGGTTTAGTAAATTGTTTTTTAATTGGTTTTTCTATGTGTCCGAGTTTATAAGTTATATCTTTTGTTGTACCTTCTCGGTTAAGTACTATTTTAATTGTTTGATTTTCTGTCAACGAAGTTAAATTATCATAAATATTAATTTTATTTTTTCTGCTAGTTGTTGGAATGTCGTTGATTGTTTTTATTATATCGTCTTTTTGAAGTCCTAAAGCCGGACCAATGCTTTTTTCTTCAAGCACACCTACTTTTACCCCAATGGCCCGTCCTTTTTTATGAGCAGTTATCAGAGAAAGTTTTTCAGAAAACATTCCTAAAGATTCTACTTCGCTAATAAAATTTTCTGGATCAATTTGATAATTATTTGCATCTATTTTTTTTACAATTTCATCTAATTGTTTTTTTATTGAAAGTCCGGATATTTGGTCATCTTTTTTTAAATACAATGTTTCGTGTTGTCCATTAGATCTTATCAAAACAATGCGGCTTCTTGTTATTTTAATTAATTGAGCATCTTTTATTTTATCTCCGATATGATAAATAGATTCTTTTTGTGTTTCATCTGCAAGCATGGCGATACTTTTTTGTTCACTTGCTGCAAGGATCGTTCCTTTAAGTTGTATATTCAATGGTGGCAAAATTTTGGGTTTTGCAGTAGCAGGGGGTTTTGCAGGGGTGGGGATGTTTGGTTCTGGAATAGGGGAAACAAGATCTTTTTGTGTGGGTTCAAAAGTTTCAGGAATATAAGTATAAAAAAGATCGTATTTATAAATATTTTCTTTATTAATTTTATATTCTGAAATATTATCGCCCTCTTGTGTTTCCAAATGTTTTTTGCGCATGGTTGGTGGTTTTTGATTAAAAATAAAACCCAAAATGGTGCTCATTAGGAAAATCAAGATGAGCGCACTATTTAAAATCCACAAAGGTTGTTTCATAACACTTTTACCTTATTTTTTCACAAATAGAACACACACAAAGATACTGTGCCTCTTTTTACTATGTCAAGCATAAGGATAGTAAGGCCTATGCTGTTTACGCCTTGGATTAAGGGGAAGGGATAGCTTCAAGAATTTTTTGAATTAGATTGTCAGTGGTTATGTTTTCTGCTTCTGCCTCATATGTGAGTAATATTCTGTGTCGCAGTACGTCACCAGCAATTGCTTTTACATCGTCAGGTATAACAAAATGGCGTTTTTTTAAAAAAGCTCTAGCCCTGGAGGCATAATGTAAGGCAAGGGTGGCTCTAGGAGAGGCGCCGTATTCAATAAAATGTGCAATTGTTTTATCAAGATTGCATTCCCTAGGGTTTCTCGTAGCAGAAACAATGTTTACAATATATTCAATAATTTTTTTATCTACATATATTTGATTTACAAGTTTTTGTGATCTAGAGATTATTTGCAAATCAAAAACTTTTGTTATTTGTGTTGGCTCAAAAACTATTCCTATAATTTCTTTTTCTTCTTCTTTTGATGGGTACGTCATAATAAGTTTAAACATAAAACGATCAACTTGGGCTTCTGGAAGATGATATGTTCCTTCTTGTTCTATTGGGTTTTGTGTTGCAAGAACTAAAAATGGCGAGCCTAACGGGTATGTTGTATTTCCGATTGTTACTTGTCGTTCTTGCATGGCTTCCAAAAGGGCAGATTGTACTTTTGCAGGGGCTCTGTTTATTTCGTCAGCTAAAATAAAATTTGTAAATAGGGGACCTTTTTTTGTTTGAAATTCTTGAGTTTTAGGATTGTAAATTAGTGTTCCTATTAAATCCGAAGGAAGTAGGTCTGGTGTAAATTGAATTCTGTTATATTCTAATCCGATTGCTTGGGCAACGGATTTTATTAAAGTTGTTTTTGCAAGGCCAGGGACACCTTCAAGTAAAATATGTCCATCGCAAAGCAGGCCCATGAATATTCTTTCTACAATACTATCATAACCAACAATACTTTTTTTGATTTCAGTTTTTAGTGTTTGCCAAAGAATATTTGTTTCTTGAATAAGGTTTGTGATTTCTTGTGTAGAATCTGTGTTCATAATGACACCAATTCCTTTTTTGGGATTTTTATATCTAATTCAATAATTTTATTTTTAAGCTGCAATTGGGTAATTTCAAGATGTCTGGATACCTGTTCTATATTATAAAGATGTTGTTTTAATAATGAAGAAATAAATTTTTGTTCAAATGTTGTCGTTGCTTCTTCGAGAGAATTAAATCGAGTGAATGACTGTTCTTCGATTATTGGAATATTTTTTTCGCCTAAAATTTTTTCAAGATGTTGTGGTGTTATAATAGTATCTTTTTTGTTTATACAGGAAACTACTTTGTAAATTGTATTTTTTAATTCAGTAATATTTCCAGGCCATTGATGATTACGCAATAGGCGCATGCTTTTTGTTGTTAAAACAGCAGAAGAATCTAATTTTTTGTTTATGTTTGTTATAAAGGAGTCAGTTAGGAGAGGAATATCATGAGGTCGTTTTCTGAGTGAAGGAATTTCGAGCGGTGCAATATTAAGTTTATAAAACAAGTCAGCATTGAATTTTTTATTTTTAACAAGATCAAATAATTGCGTACAAGAAGAAACAATTAATCGGCATGTCTCATGATTAACAGATTCTATTTTGCGTAATAAACTTTTTTGCGCCTTTAGTGATAGTGTTTCAATATGATCGATCAATATTGTTTGTGGGGTATCACAAGAAAAATTAGTTGTTATATCGTCCGGGTTTTTTAGGTTGTTGCAATTGATTGTAATGAGCTTGTATTGAGCAATTTTGCTATTTTTATGAATAAATTTAGCTAGACTTTTTTTCCCAGTGCCATGTTCGCCATATATTATTATTGTTAAATGATAAGTGGCGAGCTTTTTTGCTTGGCTCATAAGTTCTAGAAAAAGAGTACTTTCACCAATAATTTCATCAAAACCTTCACTTATTATTTTTTGAGGTGCTCTTAAATTTTCTTGTTTTAAAAATTCAATTTTTTCGAGTATTTCATCGAGATTAAAAGGTTTTTCTATGAAATCCAAAGCACCATTTTTTAGTGCTTCAATTGCGACAGAAATATTTCCATATCCAGAGATCATAATTACTTTTTGATGAGGATATTCTTTTTTTATTTGTTTGAGGAGTTTGATACCATTGCAATTTGGCATACAAATATCTAGCAAAACAAGGTCGGGAATAAGTTTGCCAATAAAATCAATGGCCTTATTTCCATCATTGAGAGTTTTTACATGATATTCTTCATCTTCCAAAACAGTTTGTAATGTTTTGAGGATTGCCATTTCGTCATCAATTATTAGAATTAATGGCGAATCAAGATGTATTTTTTTAGTTGTATTCATGATAAAAATTATTTAATAGGTCCTTCTGAAAGTCCCCGTATAAACTGGTGTACATATGGATTATCACATTCCCAAATATCTTTTGTTGGGCCGGTATACGCAATCTTACCTTCATGTAGCATAGCAACTGTATCAGCATAGTCAAAAACTGCAATATCATGAGAAATAACAATAGTGGTAGCGTTTAATTGTTTATGCGTTTTTTTTATAAGTTCATGGATTAATTTTACTGCAATAGGATCTAATCCTGTTGTTGGTTCATCGTAGATTAAAATTTCCGGACTAAGCATTAGTGTTCTTGCTAAGCCGACCCTTTTTTTCATTCCACCTGAAAGTTCATCAGGAAATTTTTCAAGGGTATCATCTCTTAGTCCAACACTTTTAATTTTTTCTAATACTAATGGTTTTATTTCTTTTTCCTTTTTGCCTTGTTCGTAAAGAGTTATCCCTATATTATTTAAGACATTTAAGGAATCTAAAAGAGCTGCAAATTGAAAAACATATCCGCATTTTTTAAATATCTTCTCGCGCTGTTTTTTTGTCATAGTTGTAATATCTTCATTATCAATTATTACATTTCCAGAATCAGGTTTTATTAATCCGATGATTTGCTTGAGTAATACTGATTTACCTTCTCCGGATCTTCCGATAATTGCCATAAATGTTCCTGAGGGAACTTTTAAATTAAGACTTTTTGTTATTGTTCTAGTTCCGAAGGCTTTTACTAAGTTTTTTAATTCTATCATGATGTCCCTCTTAACTCATTAATGAGGTTAATATATAGTCAGCGATAAATGTAGCAACGTTTGCATAGACAACACTTTGTGTAGTCGCTAGCCCAACACCTTTTGCTCCGCCTCTCGTTATGTATCCCTTGTAGCATCCAATTAACGAAAGCAAAAACCCAAAGATGATTGCTTTAATAATACCGTGGATTAAATCACCGAGTACCGCGTGAGCTTTCATTGCTTCTAAATATACTTCTGAATTTACATCGAGAACGATGACAGAAATAACATATCCTGCAACGATTCCAAAGAACGAACAAAAAATAGAAAGAAATGGTAAAATAATTGTTGATGCAATAATGCGTGGAACAATTAAATATTGTTTTACGTCTATACACAAAGTTTGTAATGCATCAATTTGTTCTGTAATTCTCATTGTGCCAATTTCTGCAGTCATTGCAGAACCGGCACGACCGGTTACCATTATAGAAGAAAGAACTGGACCGAATTCTCTTGCCATAGCAATAAAAATAATTGAACCGATCCATTGGTCTGCACCAAACCTGTGTAATCCTGTATAAGAATGGTATGCTAGAACAGCGCCTACAGTGGAACCTGTTAATAAAACAACACTAAAAGAATTTACCCCGATGAAATTTATCTGTTTGAAGATTTTTCGCCACTTTGGTTTTGTGGTGAACATTGTAATGAGGGTTTCATATAAAAATAGTGTTATATTTCCAAGATCGTCACATGCTTTCATTGATGCACGCCCAACAGCATTTATAAACTTTACAATCATTAAGTTCCTTTTTTTATTCTACTTCGTCAAGAAGTAGAGCCCTATATTAGGAAATTATGATTAGTTATAACAGTTTTTTTCAATAGTTGTATTGGTTATGTATAAGATTGGGAATCGCAAAGAAGACTTTGTGTTGTTTTGTAAGCAGGGTCTTACTCGGGGCTTAAGGCGTGAAATTTTATTGTAGTGTTATAAACGTGCAGTGCATGTTGAATGAATTGTTTTTTGGTTTTCCCTTCATTAACAGATTGAATAAGTAAATCTATTATCCTTTGATTGTTTGCAAATAAAGCAAGCGATAGCGCACTTTGCCCTAAGTTATTTATGCAAGTTATAAATTGTATTTGTTGTTGATAATCTTCAATTGTATTAATTAATAAAAAAACAAGAGTATGATTTTTTGTTTTAACAGCTTTCATTAAAGATGTTTCAGGATCGGAGAGGGCTTTTTTTGCGGTCATTATAAATTTTGTGCGTGAATATGGAATCTCAGCAAGACTATTTAAAATAGCTATTACAAGAGGGAGATTTTGTTTTTCAATCGCATTTATGAATACATCTTTTCTGTTTTCTGTTTGTATATGTTCAACCTGTTCAAATAAAAAAAGTTCATCGCAAGGGCATATTTGACCTTGTTGTAGGCTGTTGAAACATCGGCCACAGATTGTTGGTAAAGGGAATTCTGTTGTAATAGGTGCTGTGCATATAAAATTAAAAGGAAAAAAAAGAAGAACAAAAAATAAAAGAACTTTTTTCATATTAAGACTTTCTGGGTAATTAATTGTTAAAACTAAATTGTTTTCGAGACTAAAAATTTTATAGAAAAAAGTAAATAAATATATGAGATTAATCAACTACTTGGACATTAAAATGAGGGTTTCATATTTTTATTGTTTGAGTCGATCTACATACTAGGAAATTATGATTAGTTATAACAGTTTTTTTCAATAGTTGTATTGGTTATGCGGGAGATAGAAGTGAGTCGAGTAGCTGTTTGGCGGACTGGTATGCTTGGTTAACTATTAGTTTCCCATCTAATGTTGTTGCATCGCAATATGTTTGTAGCTCTTGTTGTATATATTTTATTTTTTTGTTTTTCATGATTCCAGTTTCGGGCATTGATTGTATTAGTAACTGTGCAATTGCAGTATTGTTTTGCTGTAAGGCGATTGCCAGCGCACTGTTTGCAAAAATGGTTTCATGCATAATAAAATTCATTTTGGGTTCTTCAAATGTGAACGGTTCAAGCAAAAGAGAAACCATCTCTAAGTTTTTGTTTTTTACCGCCTTTTCTAAAGATGTTTCTCCGTCTATTGGTATGCGAATAAAAAACACACGGGCAGTATCGGTGTTAAAACTAGCCAGCACTGTCCGTGCAAGTTTTATATTGTTTTCTTCTAGCGCATAATTAAAGTCTATGCGTTTTTGTTGTGTTATAAATGTTTTAGGCAAATGGAAATCTTCAGTAATTGGTGTTGCACATACAAAATTGCAAAGAAAAATTTGCATTATTAGTAATAAAAAAAGTCTTTTCATATTCCGCTTTACCTATCGATTAATTTTTGATGTAGGGTTTTGCATAATTTATAATTCATAATACTGCTGAAGCATTTTGTAGATCTCTATTTGTGGTACAACGCTTGTTATGTGTTGACACACAAAAGGAATTGTTTGCTCAAAGTGTCCGCCATCTGTTTTTGCCATCATACTTATAAGTATCTCTTCTTTTTTTGTACATATTAATAGATCATTGTCTGTGAGATCTCGTCTTAAAATATTGGTTTTGTCGAGTTGATATAAGCACTGTACACAATATTCTCGAGCGTAACGTCTAGCAAGGTTAAATGTTTTTTCTCTGAGTACGCGTAATTCTTGCCCTTTTGGAATAATATCAATGTATGCTTGTACGAAGTTCGCGTCATAAAATATAATGGCGTATTCTAAAGAGGTACAAGAACCAGCTTTTTCAACGAGTAACCAGTTAATTATTTGTTCTTCTGTGTGAGCGAAAGAAAAAACATACCGCAATATTTCCGTTATATGGTTATCCATACAAGGAGTCAAATGTTGAAGTGCAAAATATTTAGTTATTTGTGTTGAGACAAACACTGATTGATGTTCTTTTGGTAGTGATTCAATTATGTATTTAATCATTACAACGCGATTTTTTGGTGCAAGAACTCTTGAGTCGCTGATTGCCGAAATGAGCGGTATGTTTGTAAAAAGATTATACCGTTTTTCTTTTGGGGTATTATCGATACAAAAATATCCAAACGCTGGAAAATGTTGTACTACATGAGCTAGCAATGGAGAGGAAATTGTTTCATCGTACACCGAAAACTCTTTCTCCTCTATTGCTTGTAAGTGTGCGATGTTAAAGTGCCTTTGAGCAGCCTCTAGGTCTCTAGATTTTACCGCATCAAACAATGCTTCGCGTTGTTTATTTCCTTGCACAATATGTACTGAAAAAGATGTACACAAAAAAATGCATAGAAGTTTTTTAATATTTTTCATAATAGCCCCTGTTTAAAATTACATGCTGTAATACTTAGTCCCAATAAAGATGATAAATAATATCATATAAAAAAAGCGTTTACAACCTCCTAGTTTTACTGTGTTGGAACCACATAAATCTTGCTTTTGAAATTTTTTAAATCAGATGAATTTATTAAATCATAAATATATTTAAATGACTTTGATTTTAAAAATATATGCCGAATCTCTGTTTTTTGTATGCGATATACAAGTGGCTTTGCGGGGCCAAGAATTAATACGCCCAATTTTTTTTCTTCATTAATCTTATTCAAACGCTCAAAAATATTATTTGTATCGGTTTCTAAATCTTGAGAATTAACATTTTTTATCTCAATTTGAACAAAGCGTCCAAAGGGAGGATACAGAGTTTCCTCGCGCGCGCGCGCTTCCTTATTATAGAAACTTTGATAATCTTGCTCATTTAAAAAATTAAAAATAGGTGAATTATGTATTGTCTGAATAATGACCAAACTACTAGAACTTTGTCTTCCTGCGCGACCGGCAACTTGAATTAATTGTTGCAACGCAGTTTCTTGTGCGTTAAAAACCGGAAAGTTAACATTCAAGTCGGCCCACAAAACACCAACGAGCGTAACTTTAGGGAAATGATATCCTTTTGTAATTGTTTGTGTGCCAACAAGAATATCGAGCGAGCCGTTGGTAAAATTTTCTACGGTTTGTGCCCACAAACGTTTTTTTGCTGTAGTGTCCGAGTCGGCGCGTGCTATACGCGCGGCTGGAAACATTTTTTCTAAAATTGTTACAACTTGTTGTGTGCCGATTCCTTTTTTTAAAAAGTTTTTTTCTGATGCTTTACACCCGGAACAATTTTTTGGATATGCAATTGTGTAGTTACAATAATGACATCGTAAAAAATCAGTATTTCCTTTGTGTAACGTAAGACTTACTGAACAATGTGGGCAGGTAAAAGTAAAACCGCACAACTTGCACTGCACAAAAAAACTGTGACCTCGGCGGTTTAAGAAAATTAAGGTTTGTTCTTTTTTTTCTAAACGATCAGCAATTGTATTTTCTAACTCGGTTGAGATCCAGAAATTTTTACGATAGCTTCGCCTTGTGTTACCGCACAAACTAACCTTTTGAATTGTTGGGAACTCGCCAGAAAATCGTTTTGTAAGTTTAAAATGGTTCCAGTTATTTTGTTTGGCATTAAAAATAGAATTGATAGAAGGTGTTGCGGAACCCAAAATAATTGGAATTTTATAAAGTTGCGCGCGCCAAATTGCAATTTCTTTGCTATTTAATTTTGGATGTTTTTTTTCCTGAAAGCCTGTTTCATGTTCTTCGTCAACAATAATCAAACCGAGGTTTGGTATTGGTAAAATGATTGGTAGGTGAACGCCAACAATGACGCATGGCTTTTTTTGCAATAAATACTGCCATAATAATTTTTTCTCGCTGACTTTGCATGCAGAGTGAAACCCAAAGACTGGAATGTTTGATGGAAGTTGTTTTTGTAGTAAGTTTTGAAATTGCAAACTGAGCGTGACTTCTGGGTGCAGCAAGATTGCTGTTTTATTTTCTTGTATGCATTCAATAATGAGTTTTTTATAAATTTCTGTTTTTCCAGACCCTGTTACGCCTTGTAATAGCGTTGGTGTGTATTGTGATTTTTTTATAAACGGTAATGTATTATCGAAAGCAATTTGTTGCTCGATTGTTAAAGAAATATTTTCGGGTGTATTTTTTGTTTCGTTTATCGATTGAGAAACGACCTTGTTAGAAGATTTAGTAGAGGAATGAACAAAACTTCTGATTCTTTGATAAAATTGTACCGGTTTTACAAAATAAAAATTTGCAATTTTATTTATAAAATTTTTATAATTTTCATCGCGCGGTAGTTTTTCTAGTGTAAGTGCTTCTTTTATTTCAAAATTACTTTTAAACGGAAGTGTTTTATATGTTCCAATAACGAGTGCCTGCGTTGTGCGATTTTTTATTGGAACAGTAACCACGCAACCTTTTTCAGGCTTAGTATCCCAAGTTTCTGGGATTTTGTATGTGAGTGGTTGTGGATAACCTTTTAATAATCTTACAAGTATAAACATGTTTTAATAAATTTGGTTTTTTGGTGAAATAACAATTTTGCTGAATGGTAACGGGATTTTAAATTTATCCCAACTTTTTTTAAAAGCAATACTATGTTTTGTTTTGCACTCAACAAAAATAATAGGCAGGTTAGATTTTTCTGCAAAATACTTGATTCCTGGTTGTAGTTTGAATGCTGGACCTCTTGATCCGTCACCAACAAGAATCAATTTTTTTTCTGTTTTTAAAATTTTTAATGCGCTACGGATAACGCTTGTTGTATTTTTATAAGATGAACCGTATAAAACTTTTACACCAAGTTTTTCTAATACCGTGCCAGCAATTTTCCCGTCCGAGCTAGGACTTACAATTATTGTTGAAAGGTTTTTTGTTTTCCATAAAAAGAAAATGCAACCGATAATATTTTGATGCCAAAAGTAAATAATAGCGGAATATTGTTTATTAGGAGTATTAGCCATTAGGCGGTACGTTAAAAATATACTTTTAAGGCAAGCATATAAAATATTAGAAATAACTTGCTGAAAAAATTTATTGTGTTTTAATTTTTTAAACATTTTTACAAATAAGTGTACGTTTGTTTTTTGATTGGGATAAGCTTTTTTATTGCTTTAATTTTGAATAGATTTTTTTTAAAAGAAAGAAAATTATGAACAAATTTAAAATCGAGAAAAAACAACTCAAAAATGGAATGACAATTTTGGTTCGTCCAACGCATCATATTCCAGAAGTTGATATTCAAATTTGGTATGACGTTGGCTCAAAAGATGAATGTGCGGGCGAGCGTGGAATGGCGCATTTAATTGAACATATGATGTTTAAAGGAACTGAGAAATTATCAGAGTCGGACATTAACTTAATTACGCATAAACTTTCTGGTTATTCCAATGCTTTTACTTCTTATGATTATACTGGTTATCTTTTTAAATTTCCTAAAAATGTATGGCATGAATCATTACCTGTTTTTGCGGAATGTATGCAAAATGCACGTTTTGAAGAACAAATGCTTTTTTCAGAGATGCAGGCTGTTATTCAAGAATTAAAAATGTATAAAGATGATTACCAAAGTTCATTAATTGAGCGAATGATGGCAACTATTTTTTCAGAACATCCATATCATTATCCGATTATTGGGTACAAACATAATTTACTTTCATTAAAGCGGGACAATTTATATTCGTTTTATAAAAAACATTATTATCCCGCAAATGCTACGCTTGTTATTGTTGGTGCAGTTGATTCGAAAGATGTTTTTAAACGAGCGGAAAAAATATTTGGTCACATTGCATCGCCAGAAAAAGTGATAAAACCTGAATCATTTTTTCATAAAGATATTGAACGCACATCTGTAACACTATATCGAGCGGTAGAAAATTCATGGTGTTTTTATGCGTACAAAACACCCGGACTATCTACTGAGACAAAGTTTCTTTTTGATATGGCAGCATTAATTTTGGGAAATGGTCGAAGTTCTCGTTTGTTTAAAAAATTAGTGAATGAGAAACAATTAGTGGTAGATGTTTCTTGTTTTGCGTACGATTTATTTGAAGCGGGGTTATTTTTTATTGCTGTTCAGCCAAAAAATGAAAAAGATATTTTAGAAATAGAGAAAATAATAAAAGAAGAAATAACGAATATTATTAATTTTGGATTGAAAGATTGGGAATTTACGCGAATTAAGAAAAAAGCGCAAATGGATTATCTTTCTTTGCTTGAAAGCAATAATCGCCAGGCGTCAACAATCGGAGAGACTTATTTGGCGACAGGGAAAATAGATTACATTGATACATATTTAGAAAAAATACAAAAGGCTACGACTGAAGATTTGCAGAATGTTTTGCAAGAATATCTTAGTGAGTTTGTACAACATATTGGATATTTGCTTCCCGCAAAAGCAGAAGAGAAAAAAAAGTTAATTTCAATTCAAGAACAATCTGATGAATTAGATAAAAAGATTTTGGAGAAAAATGTTAGAACAAAAAAAGTTGAGGACGGGAAAGCATTCGAAAGCATAGAATATAAACCTCTTGAAAAATTTGATTATCCTAAACCAAAAACGTTTAGATTAGAGAATGGTCTTGAAGTAATATATTTAAATAATCCGCACGTTCCACAGACATCGATGATTCTTAATTTCCAGGCAAATTTTTTATATGAACCAGAAAAGTTAAGTGGAATTTCAACGTTGACAAGTAATATGCTTTTGGAAGGAACTATAACACATCCTGGTGACGAATTAAGTAAATTTATAGAATCACAAGGAATTCAAATTAGCAGTTCAACTGGAAATATAGCATTAAAACTTTTAAGTGCAGATTTGCAAACAGGTTTTAATGTTTTGCGTGAAATTGTTACCGAACCAGGATTTGAACAAAATCATGTAGATAAGATTAAAAATAATATGTTAATTGATCTTCAGGAATTTTGGGATACGCCGGTTGCATTTGTTAATCAACTAGCAAGAGATATTATTTATAAATCACATCCATACAGGAAAAATAGTTTTGGCACTAAAGAAACTGTTTCACAATTAAAACAAAAAGACATATTTGATTTTTATGGAAAATATATTTCACCACAAGGAGCAACATTGGTTGTAGTTGGTGATTTGAATCAATATAAACAAGGCGAACTCGAAATTCTTATGAACAGAGTTTTTAAGGAATGGAAAGGTAATAAAATTGAACAATTAATATTACCAAAGATTTCTTATAATGAGTTACAAACAATTAATTACGAAATAGATCGTGATCAAGTAGTTCTTGCGTTTGCAGCTCCTTCTATTACTAGAACGGACGAAGAATATGACAAATTAGCAATTTTGGATACGGTGTTAACAGGTGGAAGTTCTGGTTCGATGAGTTCTCGTTTATTTCAGTTGCGTGAACAAACGGGTTTGTTTTATTCGATCGGAGGATCTCTTGTTTCGGGGGCAAACAAGGGGCAAGGCATGATGCTTATTAAGACAATAGTTTCTGTTGATAAAGTTAGAAGTGCGGAAAAAATAATAGAAGAAACTATAAATTATTTAGGAGAGAAAGGAATTAGCGAAGAAGAGCTATTTATGGCTGTAAATGAATTAATTACCTCATCAGTCAGGCTTTTTGAAAGTAATATGCAAATAGCAAATGCTTTTCTATTTATAAAAAAATGTGCATTAGGATTTGATTTATTTGACAAACGGGGTGGGATTTTATCTATACTTGATATGTATGCAGTGAATAACACTGCTAAAAAGTTTTGTAGTAAGCGAGACTTTTCGCGTATTCGCGTTGGTAGGAAATGTTGGTAAAGGAGTAAGAACTGATTGCCGGTTCAGTTTATAAAGGAGAAGAGTATGGCTGTAAAAAAGAAAGTAGCAAAGAAAAAAGCTACACCGAAGAAAAAAGTTGCTAAAAAGAAAGTAACAAAGAAAAAAGTAGTTAAGAAAAAAGCTGCTCCTAAGAAAAAAGTAACAAAGAAAAAAGTAACAAAGAAGAAAGCCGCTCCTAAGAAAAAAGTTGCAAAGAAAAAAGTAACGAAAAAGAAAGTTGCTAAGAAAAAGGCTGCTCCTAAGAAAAAAGTAGCAAAGAAAAAAGTTGCTAAGAAAAAGGCTGCTCCTAAGAAAAAAGTAGCAAAGAAAAAAGTAACAAAGAAGAATGTTGCTAAGAAAAAAGCTGCTCCTAAGAAAAAAGTAGCTAAAAAAAAGGTAGCCAAAAAGAAAGTAACAAAGAAAAAAGTAGCTAAAAAGAAAGTCGTTAAAAAGAAAGTAGCTAAAAAGAAAGTAGCTAAAAAGAAAGTAGCTAAGAAGAAAGTAGCTAAGAAAAAAGCTGCTCCTAAAAAAAGAAAAAAAGTAGTTAAGAAAAAAGTAGTTAAGAAAAAAGTAGCTAAAAAGAAAGTAGCTAAGAAAAAAGCTGCTCCTAAAAAAAGAAAAAAAGTAGCTAAGAAAAAAGTAGCTAAAAAGAAAGTTTTAAAAGGTGGCAAAAGACATATGAAAAAAGCCCCAAAGAAAAAAAAGTAAAACTTTCATAGAAAAAAGAAGCGCGTTCGATGAAAATTGAACGCGCTTCTTTTTTTATTTAATATTTAAACCCAATCGCATTGTATACTTCAGATAATGTTTCTTTTGCAACTGCGCGGGCTTTTTTTGCGCCAGTATCCAAAATTTCTTTAAGTTTTTTTTCATCACCAATAAAAGAATTATATTTTTCTCGAATTGGTTTTAAGAATGTTTCCATGTTTTCGAATAATTTTTTCTTACATTCTACGCAGCCGATGTTTGCGCTTGTACATCCATCAATGACCCATTTTTTATTATCTTCTGTAGAAAATAATTTGTGTAACGAATATATATTACAAATTTTAGGGTTGCCAGGATCTGTTTTTTTGACGCGCGCAGGATCAGTTGCAGCCGTTTTTATTTTTTCCCAAATTTCTTTTGTATCCTCTGTAAGACCAATATAATTATTTAAACTTTTACTCATTTTGTTTTTGCCATCGAGGCCAATTATTTTTGTTGTTTTTGTGAGGAGAGTTTTGGGTTCTGGGAAAATTTCTTTATATGTAGCATTGAATTTTTTTGAGAGAAGGCGTGTTAATTCTAAATGTTGAGCTTGATCAATACCAACTGGAACTGTGGTCGCCTTGTATAATAAAATATCAGCAGCTTGCAAAATTGGATAAGAAAATAGTCCAACATTTGTAGAGGTAGGATTTTTTTCTGATTTTTCCTTAAATTGAATCATGCGTTCCATTTGTCCCATTGGTGCCAAACAGTTTAATATCCATGCAAGTTGCGTGTGTTCTGGAACGTCAGATTGTACAAAAAGAATACTTTTTTCTGGATCAATGCCGGTGGCCAAAATAGTAGCTGCGGCGATTAACGTTTGTTTTTTTAATTCGGCAGCGTTTTGCGGGAGCGTTATTGCGTGTTGGTTTGCAATAAAGAAAAAGCACTCATGACCTTCTTGTTGCATCTGAACCCAGTTAATTAATGAACCAAAATAATTTCCTAAATGAAAAACTCCGGTTGGTTGTATTCCAGAACAAATACGCATACGATTATCCTTTCTATTAAATTAAGTTTTTTTATGTTCCAAATATAATGACTATTAAGGTTAATATTATTTTATATGCAGTATAGTATACTAGCGATAGATTAAAAACTAAACGATGTTGGACCGATGGTTATCCCGTTAATTTGTTTTTTATTGGATTTTATTTTTTTTGCAATATTTGGTGTTTGGCACTTACGATTATTATTAATTTATTTAATATTTATTTTTTGTATGCAAAGTTCAAATTCCATTTGCACAAAAAATGTTATTTTTGGTTTTTTATTCCTTATTTTACAGGATGCTTTTTTATACAATAGGTCCTGTCTTTGTTTTGTTTATCTTATCCCAATGATGTTTTTTGTATTTTTAATTAAAATGTTTTGTGATATAAAAATGTTAGTTTTTCGATATTTGATACTTTTCGGGGCTTTGCTTTTAGAATTTTTGATAATAAAAAAGTGGATTTTTGTGCAAAACGTGTCGTTGAAATCGACATTCTTTTCTATTGGTGTTAATATGATAATCATGATTTTGGTGTCGATAGGTACACGGGACAATCGCTTTTTACGAACTTAGGTTTGTTAAAAGAGGAAAGTCTGGACTCCAAACAGGATGGATGCCTTACGAGGCGTATAATTTTACATTATATGCACAAGTGAGGAAGGCGAAAGCCTATGGATTAGTACTACAGAAAAGAAAACCGCCTTAATATTTTGTTATTAAGGTAAGGGTGAAAACGTGCGGTAAGAGCGCACGCGTGTACATAGTAATCTGTACATGTGGGAAACCCCATCCGGAGCAAGACAAAGTATGTAGGATATGCGTTTCCTGTTCGTTTCCTACGGGTGTGTTGCAAAGATAAATGGTTGTCGCCATGCTATATTACGGTGTAGTATGGAACAGAATCCAGCTTACAAGTGTGCCTATGACATCAATTTTATTTTAGGTATTTTGAATTTTCATGATAAAAAAAAAGCAATTAAAATATTTTCTTTGGATAACTCCGTTTTTTAGCTTTTTAATTGGATATTTTTTCTTGTATTCTTTTATAAGAAAAAAAGAAATTATTACGCCAAGATTCATTGGCAGAAAAGTGCAAGAAGGTTTATTAGTGGCTTCAAAATGTGGGCTGAATGTGCGTGTGTTACGGGAACAAGAAGATGTAGATTTGCCTGCGGGAATTGTTATCGAACAAATTCCAAGCCCGGGACAAAAAATTAGACCCAACCAACATATATTTGTTAGTGTTTCAAAAAAACCAAAAATTCCAAAAGCACCAGATGTTGTTGGTTTAAAAGTTTCTGATATTACAAAACAACTTTCTAAATTAGGTGTGCAGCACAGTTCTTTTTTTCTTTCTTTGCCTTATCCAAAAGAAACATGTATTGCTCAAGCTCCATGTGTTGGAAGTTTGCTAACAAAACGGAAACTCACAACTTATATTTCTGAAGGAACAACAAAATTGTTTATTGTTCCTGATTTATGCGGATGTGATTTTGACGAAGTTAAAGAGTTTTTAGAAAATGAAAAAGTGGCGGTGGATGTTTTTTATGCAGGGAAAACGAAAAATAAAAAGAATTTTGCAAATATCGTTTCTGATCAAAAGCCGATGCCCGGCTCAATTGTTGATTTAAATAAACCGCTTTTTATGCAGATTCAGGTTCGATAAAAATGAAAGTTTTAAATATTTTCTGTTTAATCTACGGTGTCACAAAGGAATCTAGAATTCATTATATGAAGTATTTCTGCTTCCAGTGCAGAATCTTGCCTTGAGCAGGCATCTTCATAATCTATGTATAATGCGTGGTACAACAATAAGTCTTTTAAAAGTAGATAGACCTCTTGCCCGCAAACTTCTTGTTGCGCAAATGATACTAAATCAACAGCATCTTTAGTTTGTAAGATTACAAAATTGGCAATATTAAAATTGAAAGTAATATATTTTTGTAGGGAAAAAACAATATCTGAAACCTGTTGATACAACGCATTTCTTGTGGCCATAGGATATGGTTGTTTGGTGTGTGGCATATTTTCTATGTAAAAAATATCTTCTGCTTCGGTTGTTATTTCTTGGCATGTATGGTTTGCTACAAATTCAATAAATGCTTCTATTTGCTTGTTTGAGTGTGTTTTCATGTACTGTTTAAAGTTGAAATTTACTGGTAGGTAAGTTGTAGGTCTAGCACAGTTAAGATCTGTTTGATAACGCGATATTTCTATTTGGGTTGGCGCACCATGTACAGGATTCAAAAAAGTTAGAAATACAAACGTGCAAATTACGACATGCTTATTCATCGGAAATCCTTTTGTTGTGAAGTAGACAAAAATTTTTATGGTATTTGTAATAGACTATCACAAAACTAAGATTTTGTTTGAATAGAATGTTTGTTTTTGTGTTTAAATAACGCAATTATTATTCCAGAAAAAAGAACTGTTAAAAACGGAATAGAAACTCCAAGCGAAAGTAATTTTTTAAAACATAAACAAAGTGTGTATCCGCAAGTTCCTATAGCAAGTGCTGGAATAACAGGAAAATGGTTTTTCGGCGAATCTTTTTTTGCGGCGTTAAATGCTGCGATAGCACTTAAGAAAAAAGCAACAAAAATTGCAAAGACAGACATGTTTTGTAGTGTTATTTGGTTTCGATTAAGGAACAGCATTAAACACGAAATTATTCCTTGGAAAAAAAGGCCACCAGCGGGCACTCGTTTTTTATTGAGAAACGTTAATATTTTTTGTAGTGGTAAGTGCTCATTTTGAGCAAGGGTATAAATATTCCAACTATTACTTGTTAATATACTAAACGCACTTCCAATAATAGAGGCGTGAACTAACGCATTAATAATAATTGGTGCAGATGGAAAGTTAGGAAGAATGTAAGTTGCAATTGCAGATAGCGGATCTGTTACAGTTCCGAGATTGTCTTTAAGAATCAAAAAGAACATTAATTGAAAAATTGTATAGAGCGTAACAATTATTAGTGATGATCCAATTATAACTCGCCGAGTATTTTTTACTGGGTTTTTAAGAAGGTGTGCTATTGAACATATTATTTCAAATCCAACAAGTGCAAACAAGGCGATTGGAATAGTGCTTAGTGATTGACCGAAATTAAACGCATTGCATGGGAGTTTAATGCTACTTTTGTATAAAATTCCTGCAATAATTACAAACGCGATAGGTGTTATTTTTGCAAAAATAAAAATGCGTTGAATCTTTCCTCCGATTTTTACTCCTATCGAGTGAAGAGTTAGTAATGCAAAAATAAAAATGCAGTCAAGCAATAATGTTGGAACTGTTTGGAGTTGTGTAATGTATATTTGTAAAAAGTATTTTACAAAGGTATGAATCAATAGAGCTCCTGATGTTGCTTTTCCAATAAAATATGACCAACCGCTTAAAAATCCAGCAAGAGGATGAATATATTCTTTGCTATAAACATAAATTCCTCCTGATACTGGATGTAGGCTTGCAAGATTTGCGAGAGAAAGAACAAAGGGAAATAATATTACCCATCCAAACAAATATCCAAGGAAACCAAAAGGTCCTGCGATATTAGTTAGCGGGCGAATGTTAATGAAAAGTCCTGCGCCTATAATTGTATTCAGACTTACCAGCAGAGCAGAACCGACTCCCATTTTTTGATGTGAAGGCATAAATAGTCCTTACTTTTTTTGATTAACAAAAATGGTTTGGAAATGTTTCTCCTTTTTTCATATTTGTTAGTTTACCTCAAAATAGAATTTTTTTGAAATCGTTGTATTTTATGCAAAATTATTACGTTTGGGCGTGATTTTTTTGTGTATTTGAAAATATGAAAATTTGTAAGATAAATAATAATTTTTGATATCTAAAAAAATGTTAAAAAATTGTTTATGATCTTTTGTACTACTTGTGAAATTGCAATAACAATTAATTTTGTGGGACAGGTTGGTTTTTATGTTGAGTAAAAAAATGAGATTATTATGAATGGAAGAATTGCTCGCATTTGTACGTCATTTATTGATGTGCCAGACAAAATTTCAATAGCAGTTTATTTTGCAGGTTGTTCATTAAGATGTAAGGATTGCCACAGTAAAGACTTGTGGGATCCAGAAAGTGGAAAAATTTTTACAATAGAAAAAGTTGTTGAAAAAATTAATAAACATAAATTGGCAGAATATGTTGTATTTGTTGGAGGAGAACCAACGGATCAAATTGATTTTCTAATTAATATTTGCAAACAAATTACAAATAAACCAAAAGCTTTGTATACAGGGAGAGAGTTTGAAGTTCTGCCCGCAGTGCTTTTAGATAATGTAGATTTAATTATTTGCGGACAATATAAATCAGAATTTCATGTTGGGGGTTGGCCAGCGTCGTCAAATCAAAGAGTTTTTAAAAGGGAAGGTAGCAAATGGAATTGTCAAAATACGCATTAAGTTTCACGCCGGATTTTTTGGAATTATATAGAAATACGGATGAAACTATTTTACGACTCGAGGGAATATCTACAGAACATTTAGATGTTCCGATAATGGCTCAAAGATATTTTTCTCAACAGCCTGCAGATATGTCAATCGACAGTAATGCAAACGTTAATGAAGGTAAGTCGTATGGAAATTATATTTCCGAAATTACTAAGGGTTGGTTAAAACTACAGGGTTACTACAATTTGTATGAACAACTCGTTGTAAAGCACGGGAAAGAGAAGGCGGGGCGGCTAATGCTATCCATTTGGAATGGAGATTTGTATTTTCATGATAGTACTTCAATTCAAGTTCCATATTGCTGGGCATACTCAACAAACTTTTTGTTATTTAGAGGGAATTTTTGGGGGCAATTAAAATCTTATCCACCCAAAAGGAGAACGTCATTTTTGGATCAAGTGAAAGAAGTAACTATCGAATTGGCACAGGAAATTGCTGGTGCGGTTGCTATTGGGGATATATTTGTTAATTATTCATATTTTGTAAAAAAAGAAAAATTGGATCTTTCTGTTTTGGAGAATCGTAAGCTTATTGAAAATGATTTTCAATCTTTGGTTCATACGTTAAATAAAAAATTAAGACCTTCTCATCAATCTCCTTTTACAAATTTTTCTATTTTTGATCGTCCTAATTTAGAGTATTTATTTGGTGATATTCGTTTTCCTGATGGGTCTGTTCCTGATTTTAATTTGATTTGGGAAATTCAAAAAATTTTTTGCGATTGGTTTTCAAAGGGAGATCCCGCAACAGGGTTTCCTTATCGTTGGCCTATTGTAACTTTGAATTTGCGCATTGATGAAGAGCGTAATATTTTGGATAAAGATGCATTTGGATATTTTTCTAAAATTAATTTAGAAAAGGGATGTTTTAATATTTATATTTCTTCAGGAAATAAAATAGCTAGTTGTTGTCGGTTGGTTAATGATTTTGATTTAGCAGGATGTGATAGTTTTGGGAATGGTGGGATTTCCCTTGGTTCGCATCGAGTGATAACAATAAATTTTGCACGACTTGGTAAGATAGCGAATTCTTTTGAAGAGTTATTAACATTAGCAGAAGAAAGATTAAGTGATGCAAAAGATTTGCTACTTGTTCATCGTTTATTACTTAAGCAGAGATTAGAGGAAGGATTTTTAAAGTTTTTTAATTTTGACATTATGAGTTTTTCAAGGTTGTTTAGTACGTTTGGAATAAATGGTATTTATGAATGTTTAGAAGAATTAGGATATTCAATTACAACAAAAGAAGGTAGAGATAAAGCACATCTTTTGTTAGACATGATTAAAAATTATTCTTTTGAATGCAGCAGACAACACAAAGTTTCTTTTAATGTAGAACAGGTTCCGGCAGAATCCTTGGCTGTAAAATTTGCAGCAAAGGATTCATATCTTTATGGGATGAATTATTCAATTTATTCAAATCAATTTATTCCGTTGTGGGTAGATTATGATATTTTAGATAGAATTAAGCTTGATGGGGGATTTTCTAAAGTATTAACAGGTGGGGGAATTACACATTTAAATATAGGCGAAAAATTGACTTCTGTTGAACAGATGAAACGCTTGATTGAATATTCGATACAATGTGGATGTGAACATTTTGCCGTTAATTATAATTTTTGCAAGTGTCAAAATGATCACGTTTCTGTTGCTGGGCCATCACAAATTTGTCCTATGTGTGCCGCTCCGATTGCCGAACAATATACAAGAATTATTGGATATTTTACCCCGGTTTCTGCTTGGAATAAAGGGCGAAGGATGGAACATAAACAACGAGTATTTAAACAAGGGAAAGATGTCGAAGTTGTTCAATTATTAAAAACTATTAATGAGAAACAAGTCGAGGTATAAATTATTTATTAAACTCATTTTTTAATTTTTTATAAATTTCATTTAAGTTAACAGAAATTTGTTTTGTGTCAGCAAGTAGTGGCAAAAAATTTGTATCGCCTTCCCATCGTGGCAAAATGTGAACATGAAGGTGTGTTGGTATTCCTCCGCCGCTAGCTTTTCCAATGTTTATTCCAATATTTAAACCGTGAGGTTTTAGCGTTTTTTCTATTATTATTACACTTTCATTAACTAATTCCATTAGTTCGGCTCTCACTTCTGGGGTTAAATTTTTTAGTGTTGCTTTGTGCTCAAGAGGCAAGGCCATAATGTGTCCACCGTTGTATGGATATTTATTTACCATGACGACACAATTTTTTGTTCGTTTTAGTATTCCATTTTTTTCATCGTGATTTTCTTTGAAATGTTTACAGAAAACACATTCCTTAGATTGTTTTTCATTGCTTGTTTTATGTGCCGTATCATTTACGTACTCGTCTCTCCATGGCGAATATATTTTTTTCATTTTATTTCCTTATAAATTTTTCTAATTGCCGTTTTATTATGATTACTATATGTAATATTTTGCATTATGTAAAAAAATATGGTTGAATACATAATCTTTGTATTTTAAAAATAAACTAAATTTTTTTGGGGGATTTTGTGAAAAATAGAAATGGGTTATTTGTTTTGGTATTTTTTCTTTTATTTGGAAATTTATCTTATGTTTTTCCGGCTAAGGCTATAAAAGGAAAGGATGCAACTGTTTTTAAAGTTCCGACAGTGGCACAAGGTGTGGTGAAAAGGAGAAAGCGGGCTGATGATTTTGCGACTCCAACATTCGGTCAGAATGGCTATTTAGGATTCATAAAACCTATTAAACTAAAGGGCTATGGAAAAACTTTAGATGTTTATTCTCCTGTTGCTATTCCAAAAGAGATTTTGATTAACAATGATATACGTAGTTTTAAAGATTGGACCGTTCAATTTGAAAAGAATAAAGACCTTGAGTCTACGGTTGTTAACTCATTTGTTAATGGAGTACCTCTTTTTGTTTATTTACAAAGGCATTGCAATATAGAAATGGCACGTTCTCTTGCTGGGTATATTTCTGAAGTAAGTATTTTGAATCAATACAGAAAAGCGCAATCATTTTTGGGTTTGTCTGATGCGGAATTGCTCTTTATGGCGGTTGAACTTAAAAGTATATGCATTGCTTCAAGAATTATAGAAGAGAGTGCTAATCGATGGTCATGTATAATGTCTTTTGATAATTTGCGAAACTCAGTTCTTTCTTATGCATTATTAAATAATGATTTTGAAATGGTGAAATTATTAATTAATTCTCTTGAAAAAGATGAATATAAGTATTCTCTTCTTTTTTATACATGCGTAGATGGGGTGCCTGCTATTCCATATCTTGAACAAAATAAAAGCGAACAAGCTTCTTTAATTCTAAGTTTTGTAAAAAATAAAATACAATTACCAGAAGAATTACAAATGATGCAATGTAATGTTGCCATGGCGCAAAAGAGAAAGAATATTGATAAATTGTTTTGTTCTGCTATTTCCCAATCAAACCTTAATTTGGTGTTTTTAATAATGTATAGAGTTCCTATGGAAAAAAGAATGGATTATTTAACCAAAAAATATTTTGATGGTAATAGATCGGTATTAGATATTGTTATTGAGCAAAGAATATCAGCCGTTTTAAATATGTTTATGCATATTGTTGGAGAAAAAAATAGGTCGGAAATGATTCGAGCTATTAACGAAATAACTATAGATAGGTATGGTTTAAGCCTTAGATAGGGAGAATAATTTGAAATGTTGTTCCGTTATTGTTTTCAATTAGTTTAATTGTACCTCCTGCTTGCGAAATAATTTCATGTACAATCGCAAGACCAAGCCCCATATTCTTACTTGAACTAGAAACATAGGGAAGAAAAAGTTTTTCTTTTACTTCGCGCGGAATTCCAGGCCCGTTATCAGAGATAAGAAGTTCCATATGATTTCTTTTAGGTTTAAAAATTGTTTTTACAGATATTCTTTTTTCTTGAGATTTGTTTTTTTGAAGAGCACGAATACTATTATCAATAAGATTAATAATTACACGCTTTATTTTTTTGGGATCAGTTTTAATATTTGGAATAAAATCTTGCAAATTTCGGACAAAGCTAATGTCTGGATAACTGATTTCGTATAAGTTAATTACGTCTTTTATTAATGAGTTGAGATTTATATTCTCAACTTTGTATTCAGGTAGCTGAGCAAATTCTAAAAAATGTGCTATTAGATCTTTTATTATCGCTACTTGATTTAAAATTGTGTCAGTACATTCTGTTACTATTAAATTTTCTCCGTATTCTTTATTTAATTTCCTGCTTAATCGTTGTGTTGCAAGTTGTATTGGCGTAAGTGGATTCTTGATTTCGTGAGCCATTTGTTTTGCTGCTTCTTGCCATGTTTTTATTTTATTTATTTTAAGCAAAACAGTTAAATCTTCAATCATAACAAGTAGGCCATATTCGCTTTTTTTTATTTCTTTACTAATGACTGATGTATGAATAATGAAACTTTTTTGTTCTCCTTTGTGACTAAAAGTGATTTCCTTTGTTAAATGTTTTTTATTGGAAGAGCGCAGTTCTTTTACAATTTCAAAGAAGAGCTTTATTGCTTTGTCTCCAAAAAAATTTACTTTCTGATTTTTGAATCGTTCAAGTTGTAAATATTTAGTAACAAGATTTTTTGATGCAGCATTAAATGTTAATATTCGACCCCAATTATTTACGAAAAACACCGATTCTTTTATGTTTTCTAAAATTGTCGACTGTATGTGATTTTTTTGTTCAAGATGTTTATATATTGTTTGAATAGTTTTTGTCATTTGATTGAATCCGACAATTAATTTTTGCATATCATTTCCTGGGAGTTCTTTAATTGTTGTATCCCAAATTCCATGTCTAATTTTCTCTGTAGCAGAGAACATGGTTTGAATTGGTTTGCTGATTCCTTTTGCCAAGTAAAATGCGCACCAAATGGAAAGAAAAATTATGAGTAAAGTAAACAAGATAAGAGTTGCAAAATAATTCCAATAAATTGTATTTTTCATCGATTTAAGAGATTCATAGTCGATTATTGCTTTTTGTAATTCGATTAGGGCTTTTCTTATTGGTTTTGGATAGCGATGTGCGATAACAAGATAAGCTTTTTCAGATGTATTTTTTAGTGCAATTTTTTTTGACCAATAAAGAGAACCGAAAAAATCAAAAACGTGTTCTAAAGAGCTGTGTGTTTTTATTATCGATAGAAATACGTTTTTTAAGCTTTTTATAGAGCGATCATTAATTTTTCTGAATTTTCTCCAAATGTGAAATTCTTTTGTTATAGAACCATATATTTTTTTATTATGTGGAATACATATGCGAATATCATATTTTGTTAAAATAGGATTGCTTTGTTTTGCATTTATTATATCTTGATCGATTGTATTTAAATATGAATTTTCTAATTTTTGGATAAGAGCCGCCCCAGCTTTTTGTATCGCGTCACGTTTATTTTTTGCATGGTGTTCGTGCACAGAAATACTGCTTTGAAGGCCTGTTCCTATTCTTCCCTGAAACCATCTTTCGATACTTGTAGTAATTAGTTTTTTCGCAGTAAAAAAAACAAAACATGTTGGAACTACGGAAAAAATAATGAATGCAAATAATAGATTTCTTTTAAAAATTGATCCTGGAGTTTTTTGTCGCCGCTCAATGAAAAGTTTGATGCAATGTCGAATTATTAAATAAAATAAAACGAGACTTAAAATTACATGTGCGTTTATTAGTAAAAACAAAAAGACCTTATTAACGTTTAGGCCTATGTGATTTTGTCTTCTTTGCAAATGTAATTCGAGCCAGCTTGTTGCAAAAATTGCAATAAGACTTAATATAAAAATTATTGTTTGTTTTTTACTTTTATTCAACTAGGGATTCTCCGATTGCGTTAACTTTTCCGGCACCCAGCGTAATCAATAAATCTCCTTTTTGAATATGGCTTTTTACGTGTTGTGTTATTTCGTCATATGTTTTGAAGTATAAAACTTTAAGTTTTGTATTTTTATTTTGAATATGATTAGCAAGTTTTTTACTTGTGATTCCTTCAATTGGCTTTTCACTTGCAGGATAAATATCAGTTATGTAAAGAGTGTCTATTGAGCTATATGAAAAAGTATCTACGAAATCGTTCCATAATTTTTCTGTGCGAGTAAATCTGTGTGGTTGAAATATTACATGTAATTTTTTTTGTACACGCTTTTGTGCAACAAGAAGTGTTTTTTGTATTTCTGTGGGGTGATGTCCATAATCGTCAAATATGTCGGCTCCTTTGTATGCACCCTTGAATTCAAACCGCCTTTCTATTCCTTTAAAGCTCTTTAGTGCATTTTGAACTATTTTAAATGAAATTTCCAGATCACGAGAGAGAGCGATAGATGCAAGCGCATTTAAAACATTATGTTCGCCTGGCATATTTAGTGTGATTGTTCCTAAAAGTTTGTATGTATGTCCGTGTTTGGTTGCTTCGGATTTTACCTTTTCATAGACATTAAAAATAGAATTGGTTTTGTTTAATTCAATAATATTTCCCATGATATCTGCATCATTGTTTAATCCATATTTAACAACTTTGATGTGTGTGAGCGGTAATATTGATCGAATATTAGGATCATCAATACATACAAATGCTTTTCCGTAAAACGGAAGGCGGGCTAAAAAGTTTTTAAATGTTTCTTTTATATCTTCTATATCTTTGTAGGTATCAAGATGTTCAGCATCTATTGTCGTTACAACAGCAATACTAGGATTTAAGTATAAAAGAGAACGATCACTTTCATCTGCTTCAGCGATTAGTAATGATCCTGTTCCTAATTTGGCATGTGCTGAGATATTTTTTAATACTCCTCCTATTATAACTGTTGGATCAAGTTGTGCTTCAATTAATATATGAGAAATAATTGATGTTGTTGTTGTTTTTCCATGTGCGCCAGCGATTGCTATTCCGTGTTTCATGCGCATTAATTCAGCAAGCATAATTGCTCGTGGAATTACAGGCACACCTTTTTTTATTGCGGCTTGTATTTCTGGATTTTTTTGATTTATTGCTGACGAGTAAACTAAAACATCTGCATCGAGAATGTGTTTTTCATTATGTTCGTTATAAATCGGACAACCAATTAATTTTAAATATTCTAAAATATTTGTATTTTCAGAAGTATCACAACCAGACACTTTATAGCCTTGTTGTTTTAAAACTTGTGCGATACCGCTCATTCCAATTCCGCCAATTCCCATAAAATGAATATGTTTGTTTTTTTTGTACATGTTTTTATCCCAGAAAATGTAAAATTCGTTCTAGACCTTCTTTTAAGATTTTAGGCTTTCTTGCAAAACATAATCGCATAAATTGGGATCCGCTTGGACCAAACGCTCTTCCTGGGATTAGCCCAACTTTTGCGGTATGTAAAATATTCATACATAAATCAAAAGAATCTTTTTCATTTGTTTTTAAAAATAAATAAAAACTTGCAGGTGGTTTATAAAAAGATAAAAGTTTATTTTTAACAAGTGGTTGCAATATTGTTACTGAAATATTTCTACTTTCATTTACTTGGGTATGAAATTTTTTTATAAATTCTGGATGATCAAGCGCGAACATTAATGCATGTTGAGCAAAAACATTTGGGCAATTAATGAGTGCGTCTTGTATTGTGCCAATAGAGGAGGATAGATTATTAGGAACAACCATAAACCCAATTCGCCAGCCACTCATAGAAAGACTTTTTGAATAAGAACCTGTTCGTATAACCCATTCGGATTTTGTGACCATAGGGGTGGCTGATGTCAATGTTTCTTCAAAAATGTAATCATCATATGATTCATCGACAACTAAAAAAATTTTCTTTTTTTCGCACCATGATTTTAGTTCTAATAAAACTTTTTCTGGAACGATTGTTCCAAGTGGATTGCATGGGTTTGAAAACAGTATAATTTTTGTTCGATTTGTTGTTGCCGCTTTTATTTTTTCTATATCAATGTTCCAATATGGGGGATTATTATTTTCTAGCGAAGAAACAAAGACGGGTTTTCCGCGTGCAACTTTGATGATGTTCGCATAGGCAGGGTAAGTTGGTTCTGGCAAAATAGCTTCATCGTCTTTTTCCAAAACAGTTAATATAATTGATGCAATGGCGCCCATACACCCGTGTGTTACTAGAATGTTTTTATAACTAAGGTTGCATGAATATTTTGTAGAAAATTTTTCTGCTAACTTTTCTCGCAGCGGCATTATCCCCCAGGCGCTTTGATAATAGTCGGTTGCATCTGTGTTTAAAACTTGTTTTAAATGATTTTTTATTTCCTGCGGAATGCCACCAATTCTCAAGGCTCCTTGTGAAAGAGAGATATATTCATTACTACTTTTTGCAATAGCTTCTATGCGTTTGATTTCTGGAATACTTATTTGTAACATCATAACTTCCTGTGTATTTTAAAAAAAGACAGAATCCTATATATAGAGCAGGATAGCAATTTTCTGTTAAAGTTGAAATTTAAAATATTGATTTCAAAACGTGTTATACTATAAAAGCATTGCGAAATAGTAATTTTATGAGGGGGTTGAAAAAAATAAGTATGATTACATTAAAAAATATAAATCTTTCTTTTGGTCAGCAAATTGTTTTTAACAATATTTCGTGTCTTATTGATAAAAACGACAAGATTGGACTTATTGGAAGAAATGGTTCTGGAAAGTCAACATTACTAAAAGTTATTGCCAAATTACATAATTTAGATGAAGGTGAAGTGACTGTGGAAAAAGGGGCGACGATAGGGTATATGCCGCAAGAAGTAACTTTGCAGTCTCATAAGAATGTTTTAGATGAAGCCTTTTCTGTGTTTTGTGAATTGAATAATTTAACAGAAGAAAACAAAGGGCTGGAACTAAAGCTGCACGAAAACAAATTAGATGATTCGATTCTTGAGCGTTATTCTATTGTTCAACAAAGACTCAACGAATTAGATAGTGAGAGGTGTTTAGTAGAAACAAAAAAAATATTAATGGGATTAGGGTTTTCTTTAGAAAGAATGGAAAGTCGTGTTGACCAATTGAGTATCGGTTGGCGCATGAGAGTTGTTCTTGCGAAATTATTGTTACAAAAAGCAGATTTTTATTTATTTGATGAACCAACAAATCACTTGGATATTGTTGCAAAGGATTGGTTTTTGCATTTTTTAAAAAATTCCAAGTTTGGTTTTGTTCTTGTTTGCCACGACAGGTATTTTTTAGATCATCTTTGTAAAAAAATTTTAGAATTAGAATTGGGAACGGGGAGGATTTTTTATGGAAATTATTCAAAATATTTAGTTCAAAAAGAAGAAAGAACACATGCGCTTGAAAAAGCGAGTGAACGTCAACAAAAAGAAATTGACCGCAAAATGAAAACGGTTGAGCGGTTTCGCGCGTCGGCTTCAAAATCTAAAATGGCGCAGAGCTTAGAAAAATCTTTAAAAAAAATTGAACGAATTCAGGTTGTTGGTAAGCCAAAAACAGTTACATTTAGATTTCCTGAAATCGAGCGTTCTGGAAAAATTGTTTTAAAAGTGAATAATGTTGCGCATTCGTTTGGGAGTAATAAAGTTTTTGAAAATGTTTCTTTTGAAGTTGAGCGGGGTGAAAAAGTTGCCATTGTTGCTCCGAACGGAGTTGGGAAAACAACATTATTTAACACAATAACCGGTCGGTATGATGTACAAAATGGTTTGATTACTCTTGGCCATAATGTAAGTACTGCACTATTTGAACAAAATCAAGATGATGTTTTAAGTCCGCAAAATACAATTTTGGATGAAGTAGAAAGTGCGTGTCGTGATACTGAAACCAGAAAATTAGTACGGGGTTTTTTAGGAGCGTTTTTATTTAGTGGTGATGATGTTTATAAAAAAATAAGAGTTTTGAGTGGTGGAGAAAAAAATCGTGTGGCGATGGTAAAAGTTTTGTTGCAAAGAGCAAATTTGTTATTGCTCGACGAACCCACCAATCATTTAGATATTCAATCAAAAGAAGTTTTGTTGAACGCGTTAAGACAGTTTAAAGGAACCGTTTTATTTGTTTCTCACGATAGAGATTTTTTAGATAAACTTGCAACGCGAATTTTAGAATTAAAAACAAATGGACTTTCTAGTTTTCCTGGTAATTATGAATCGTTTATATACCACAAAGAAAAATTGCAACAGGGAAAAGAAGAAAAAACCAATAAAGCAGAAAAAAAATCAGAAACAATTTCTGATCATAAAAAAGATTATGAATCGCGCAAAAAAGCAAGAAAACTTGAATCAAAAATAGGAAAGTTAGAAAAAGAAATTGTTGAATTAAATAAAAAATTAGAGACACTTGAATACGCAACTAGTGAATTTACAAAATGTTTTAATCGGTTACAAGTGTGTCAACAAAGTCTTGATGAATGCATTGAGGCTTGGGAGGAATCGGTATGAAAAAGTTTTTTGGTTTATTTGTCTTATTGATTGTTATTTTTAGTGCACCGGTTTGTCCTGGAGTTAGCTCTGTAACAGTTCTTGGTGTTAACGGGATTGATGTTGAAGGATTCGGGAATATAAGAAGTTTAGGACGTGCGTACGAAGTGATTTTGCAGAGTAAGCCATCTAAAAGATTTAATTTAACTTTAAATTTTTTAAGAGATACTAAATATCAAGAGGAGGCAGTGAAATTTTTTCTAGGAATAGATAGATCAAAAATTGTTAGATTAGATTTGATAGGTATTAATAGTTTAGATTTTTTAAGAGACAAAGGGTTGGATTTTCCTAACTTGAAAATTCTTAAACTTTATCTTTGTGTTGGAATGACTTGTTTAGATGGAATAGAAGTTTTTAAAAGCGTTGAGTATTTAAATATAACTGAATGTATGATAACAACACTAAGGGGGATGGATTCTCTTTTGTGTTTGAGGTCATTTAAAATGTATTCTTGCTCAAGAATACATTCAATTAATAAAGAAACGAATTTATTTTTACAAAGATTAGGTGAGTTGCAAATAAATGGATGTAGATATTTGGAAGTGTAATAATTTTTTTTGATTTACATAGACAAAAAAAGAGTTACAAGGTTTTTGTAACTCTTTTTTTTATAAGATATTCTACTTCATTAATGCATCGCGGAAGAAATCTAATTGATCCAAAACTTTTCCGGCTCCTTGTACAACAGATAAGAGTGCATCTTCTGCGACACGAACTGGCAAACCAGTTTCTTTTGAAATTAATGTATCAAGATTTCTAAGTAATGAACCACCGCCTGCCATCATAATTCCTCGATCAACAAGATCGGACGAAAGTTCTGGAGGAGCATTTTCGAGAGCAGATCTAACAGCATCAATAATTATTGCAATTGGTTCTGAAAGCGATTCAAAAACTTCTGCGTCAGTAAGGGAAATTGTTTTTGGAACTCCTGTAACAAGATCACGACCTTTGACGTCGATTTTTCTTATTTCATCACCAAGCATAGCAGTTCCAATATTTATTTTAATTCCTTCTGCTGTTCGGTCACCAATCAAAAGATTATATTTTCTTTTTACGTATTGAACAATCGAATGATCCATTTGATCGCCACCAACGCGTACCGATTTACAATACACAACATCTTTTAATGAGATAATTGCGACTTCTGTTGTTCCCCCTCCGATATCTACAATCATATTTCCAGTTGGTTCTTCAATTGGAAGTCCGGCTCCAACGGCTGCCGCCATTGGTTCAATAATTGTATAAACTTCTCTTGCGCCAGCTTGTTTTGCGGTGTCTTCAACAGCCCGTTTTTCAACTTGAGTTATGCCTGACGGAACACCAATAATCATTCTTGGCCGTACTAATGTTTTTCTATTATTATGTACATCTCTTATAAATGAACGAAGCATACATTCAGTTAATTCGAAGTTTGCAATAACGCCGTTGCGCAATGGTCTGCTAGCGACAATACTTTCTGGCGTTTTACCAAGCATTTCTTTTGCTTTGTCTCCTGCGGCAAGAACTTCGTTTGTAGCAAATTTAACTGCAACAACGGACGGTTGATCTAAAACAACACCTTTGTCGCGAACATAAATTACTGTATTTGCAGTTCCAAGATCGATTGCAAGATCATTTGAAAATAATCCTAAAAATCGAGACGCAGGCCAGAATTTCATAACTACTTCCTTTTTATTTACCAGTTTAATTCTATTCCGAGCGTAAATTGATGCATTTTACTTGAACCACGACCTTTAAAAGGATGATCATATACTAAATAAAAATTCGGTTTGAGCCACCAATTTTTTAAGGCATCTTGAGAATCGTATGTTAATTGTAAAGTAATATGATGACTAACCCATTTTGATAATTTACTTTTTTCTTTTTTGTTTCCTTCATAACGATCGAGATAACTACTTACCGTTTTATCGCTTCGTTTATCTTGCCATATGTCTGATCCATGTCGCACATAATTGTATCGCATTTGAAAGTGAAGCCCATCAGAAAGATTTTCAAGAACAAAATAAGGGGCAAATTTGAATGTTAATGATGGGTCTATTTTGACATTTCCTATTAAAGCGCTAAATGGGGTAGGTTCTTGGTAGACGGGAATTCGTGTATAATGTGTTTTGGGGAATAGATCAACAAACCCAAACATTAGACCAAATTTCATATTTTGCTTTAGTTCAAATTCGGTGATTATATCAAAGTATGTTCCCCAGTGTTTGTTTCCCATAAATGGAACAGATGATGGATAATTGAAATCAGCTTTTGAACTTGTTGGGCAAAGAACCCCTGTTTGCAAAGCGAGACTAATTGTTCGTATTTTAGATTTATGGTCCCAATCGTAATTAAATCTAAGTTGTAAATCGAGATCACCTAAACCGGTTTTTGACCAGTCATCACCTTGTAAATTCATGTCTGTATGAATTTCTCTTCTGATTCGATCTAATAGTTCAATTTCACCAGCATTAATATTTTGGACTACTGTATCGGAACCATTTGGATTAAATGAAAAACGTTGTGATGTGTTAATGTGCATAATGGGTAAAAAGAATCCAAATGAAAAATGCGATTTAAATAAATTTTGTTGGTGTGCCAAAATAATACCGCGTGATTTTACTTTTCCATCAGCATAAAATTTGATAGATTTTTCATTCCAATCTACATACCCTGGTTCATCATCAAAAGGATTATAAGACGAATTTTGTGTGGTTTCTTGTATGCTTTGAATTAAATCTTTTAAATCATACGTTCCTTGTAAATAAGGAATACTTGTTGTTCCTCCGTCGGAATGTTTATATGCGGTTGATGCTGATGTCATAAATAGAGCTGGGGAGGAATAAGATCTTTTTTTTGTTATGTAATCGCAAGGTTTTTCAAGAAAAGGTAGATAGCGGTTTACTGTATGAGTTGCAGAAAGAAAATTTAAAAACATCAAAAGAAAAGAAAAACAGAATAGAAATCGATATTTAATCATATTAAGACCTTGTGTTATTGGCTCCAAAAACCTCATCCAATGCACGATTTGAGCTTAGTTTAAATTCAATTTTCGTCAAGAAGAATTGCACGAAGTTTATATATATAATAATTTAGACAAAAGATGTTTTAGCTTTTATACCAAAATAGTTTTGGAGTGGAAATTAATATGGGGAAAATAATAAAAGGTTTAATAATAACGCCAACTGAAAATAAAACTCTTAATATTTACAATCCTGGCTACATCGTAATTACGGATCGAGGTGTTATAGAGTATGTTGGAAAAGAAGATGTTCGGAAAAAATATTCTTCATATGAGTTTGAAGATTATGGCAAACAACTTATTATTCCAGGATTGGTAGATACTCATAATCATTTGCCGCAATATTCTTTTGCTGGGATTGGTGGCGGCCAACTTTTACCATGGTTAGAAAATTATGCTTTTCCTTGTGAACAAAAATTTTCAAGTGATGAAATTGCATCGTTAACATCAAAATTATTTTTCAAAGATCTTATAAAAAATGGAACAACGACAACTTTAAGTTTTGTAACCATTCATAAAAATGCGACCGATATAGCGTTTATGGAAGCTGAAAAAATTGGTATTCGTGCGGTTATTGGAAAAGTGATGATGGATCAAAATTCTCCGGATGCTTTGCAAGAAAACATTGATAGTTCCATAAAAGAATCCGAAGAATTAATTCAAAAATGGCATAAAAAAAATGGACGACTTTTCTATGCACTTACCCCTAGGTTTGCTATTACATGTTCATTCGAGTTATTAAAAAGGGCTGGTCGGCTAATGAATGAATATGGTGTTTATTTACAAACACATTTATCAGAAAATTTAGCCGAATTGGATTTTGTAAGAAAAATTTTTCCTACATTTAAAAATTATCTAGATGTGTATGATCAAGCAGGGATACTGGGAGATAAGACTTTGATGTCACATTGTATTTATTTAAGTGATATCGAACTTGATGTTTTGAAAAAAACAGAAACAAATATTATTCATTGTCCTACATCAAATAGATTTATGAGCAGTGGAATAATGAACTATCGTAAATATTCTAAAATTGGATTGAAGATTAGTTTGGGTTCAGATGTTGCAGGTGGTTATAGCCTATCTATGTTTAATGAAATGAAAGAAGCTATAGAAAATTCTAAAATGCGAGTTCTTTTTTTTGATAAAGAAGTAAATTCTATGACGATAGAAGAAGCTTTTTATTTGGCTACATTAGGTGGAGCAACTGCTTTATCTTTACAAGATTCTATAGGAAGTTTGGATGTAGGCAAAAATGCAGATATTGTTGTTATTGATCCAGAAGTTGTTGATCCAATGAGAGATAGTTCTATCTACACAAAATCGTTGGAGCAACTTTCGAAATGTATTTATAGAAATTCTTCATCAATGGTTAAGAGTGTTTATATCCAAGGTGAAAAATTGGTTTAAGTAGAAAAAAAGAATAGTTTATGTATGTTATAAAAAGAGAGTTGTATTGAGTTGAGAAAAAATATCAGGCTGGGCAAAAAGGGAAGAGGCGATCATGGATAAACAATTGTTGTTTGTTGCGAATTGGAAAATGAAATTAAATTTCGACGAAACGGTTAATTTTGCCGGAGAAAATTATGATAGTTTTCTTTCGCTTACTTCTAAGGTAAATCATAGCGTAGTTCTTTGTCCTGAAGCGGTTTCTATTTATCCGCTGGTTCAGATGTTTAAAGCTTCTAATATAGAAATTGGTGCGCAAAATTGTTCCGAGCATGTGATAGGTGCATTCACGGGAGATATTTCTGCGATGAGTCTTTATAATGTAGGTTGCAAATATTGTATTATTGGTCATAGTGAACGCCGCAAATATAATCGAGAAACGAATAATGGCATTGCATTAAAGGTCGAACATCTTTTGGATTATAAAGTGTCTCCTGTCATATGTATAGGCGAGACAAAAGAGGAACACAAGGCGGGAAAAACGTTAAATGTTTTAAAAGATCAATTATCCCCAGTTCTTGAAAAAATTAAGCAAAGTAAAAATATTGCCGATCATCTTTCAATTTGTATAGCATACGAGCCCATTTGGGCCATTGGAACTGGCGATATTCCATTAAATGATCACGTAAATACTGTATTTGCGATGATTAAGGAAGAGTTGCATAAAGTATCTACAAAATTGAATTGGAAAGTTTTATATGGTGGGAGTGTAAACGGGGAAAATATTATCGAATTGAATAAAATTAAAGAGATAGATGGCTTTTTAGTTGGGAAATCGAGTTTAGATTTTCAAGAATTCAAAAAAATAGTACAATGTAAAAGTGAGAAGTAATAATTTATGATTAATTGTATAAAATTAAATATATAGAGGATTCAAAATGGTTGGCTTTTTGATGGTTTTGTTTATTTTACTTTGTTTGCTCCTTGTCCTTTTCGTTTTGATTCAACCAGGAAAAGGCGATATGGGGCTTGGTAGTCTTGGCGGAAACAGCCAAATGCTTTTTGGTGGTTCAGGAGGACAGAGTTTTTTCGAAAAAACTACTTGGGTTATGGGGGCGATTTTTATTGCAGGAGCTCTTAGTTTGACGATTTTAAAAACCAAGGTGACAGAGAAATCTCGTTTAGCTGGTTATGTTGCACCGATTCAAGCTGAACAAAAAAAGATGCCTGCAAAACTTCCTGAAAAGTCACAGCAAGCACCAGTTAAAAAATAATTCAATTTCAAAAATTTAATTTTCAAAAAATATAAGAATTTTAAAAGAGAGCGTAGAAATACGTTCTCTTTTTTTATAGGATAAACATTTGGTACGAGTATAAATTTTATCCAAAATAAAGGAAATTTATTATGTTAAAGAAAATAGTAGTGCGGATTGTAGGATTAGTGGCAAGCGCATTTTTCTTTTTTAATGGTGTAGTTGCTTTTTATCGGTTCAAAACTGGTTATGGTATTCCGCTTACAGCACAAGATTGGCTTATAAGTTCAGTTACGATGTTTGTGGTGGGTGTTGGCGTTGTTATGGCGACTGTTCTTTTGGTAAAGAAGATCAGATAAATTTTATGAAGAATAAATTTTTACGTGCAACATTTATTTTAATTCTTTTGGCGGGAGTTGGTTCAGAATTGAATGCGGGATTGTATAAAGAGCCACCATTGGGATTTTCTGAACGAGTAGAACAAGTAAGAATTGCAGTATTAAAGGCCAAATTAAAACGCAGGATTGATGTTAATTTTGATGAGGGGATTAGAGACCCGAGGAGTGGAAACTGCAGACTCGATCTTAAGGAAAGATTCAACCAAAGATTTAATTCAGATAAAACGTTGGTTTTACTTATTGAATATTTAGCTTCAATAAAAATATCGGAACGCCTTAAGAAGTTTGATATTTCTCTCAACGGATTAACTTTATTGCCAGATGGTTTTGGTTTGAGGATGAGAAATCTTAGAGAACTTAGTTTTGATTATAATAACTTAACCAAGTTGCCAGATAACTTTTTATTTGGAATGGGATCTCTTACAGAGCTTTCTTTTCGTGATAATCCACTTTTACAAGAAACCATTGATTACTTAAGTAACGCTGCAAGGAGAATCAATAACAGAAGGAGCGGTTTGTTAGATGATAGTAAGTTGCGTTGCGGTGTGTGCAGTGCGATAAGAATAACAGTAGGAGAGGGAAGAATTTTAGATGCAGATTTTCCACAAAGAATTTTAGAAGAAAGACGCCAAACAAGAGCTATGTTAGAAAGGCATCGACAAAGGGCTTTAGTAGAGCCACAACGAAGAACAATGGAAGAAATGGGTTTAGTGCAAGATGTAGTTCTGAGTTTACCAATTAGTATCGTAGTGTTCGAGGTAACATTTAACACGGCATTTGAGAGGGCTCATTTGGGGATTAGGATTACAGAAGAAGACAAAAAATGTCCCACGTGTTTTAAAACCCTTGAAGAAATGTTACAGGATGGAACTCAACTTGCCATAACTAATTGTTATCATATATTTTGTCGCGGATGTTTAGAAGGGTGGTTAAATACTGCAACCGATCATCGTTGTCCAACTTGCAGACAAACAGTAACACTCGTATAACGCGTAACGCTTATTCCTTAAAATATTTTCATTTCATGATTTCTGTATCTGGTTTTGATCCTGGTACCAAATTGTGGTATCATTGCAATATGAGTAAAAAATATAGACGAATATTAAAGATGCTTTTCACAAATCCTCAGCCGGCTGGAATTAATTGGAAGGACGTTGAGGCTCTTCTGAAATATTTGAAAGCTGAAATTAGTGAAGGAAGAGGTTCGCGAATTCGTATTGTTTTGCGAAATAGGAAAGCAATATTTCATAGACCTCATCCAAGAAAAGAGATTGATAAGGGGGCGGTAAAATCTATACGTCTTTTTTTAGAAAACGCAGGAGTTAATCATGATGAAATATAAGGGATACATGGGAAAAGTAGAATATGATGATAAAGCTAAAATTTTTCATGGAGAGGTTATAGGATTAAAGGATGTGGTTACTTTTCAGGGAACCACAGTAAATGAAATTGAAAAGGCTTTTAAAGAATCGATAAAAGATTATTTGCATTGGTGTGAAGAACGCGGGGAAGAACCTGAAAAACCATTTTCTGGAAAATTTAACTTACGCCTTCCTCCTGAACTCCATGCAAAACTTTCTGCGTACGCGCAAGCTAAAGGACTTAGTCTTAATATTTATATAGCCAAAACTCTTGAACGAGCTATTGGATAAATATTTTTATGCAAACCAAAATTTTTTTTAAAATTCAAAATAAAGGCCTTATATCATGATAGATAGTTGGATTGTTTTACTTCCGCCACTTTTAGTTTTAGCTCTCGCGTTTACAACGCACCGCGTATTGCTCTCAATTTTTTGTGGAATTGTTACTGCCGCGCTTATTTTCCATGGCGGCGCGCCAATAGCATCTGCAAAAACAATAGGATTGCGATTGTGGCAAAAGTCAGAGCTACACACTTTTTCGTCATGGGAAAGTTTAACCTCTGGGTTCGCGCTTTACATGTTTTTATTTTTACTGGCCATTGGGGTACTTATAAATTTAATCAGTC